>Ga0207079_1001_pt1 | contig 197010 bp, 143 predicted proteins | sample Alteio_BWMinHeat_61_FD_153525 | JGI IMG/M metagenome (GOLD analysis project Ga0207079, IMG submission 153525) | Enriched cells from forest soil in Barre Woods Harvard Forest LTER site, Petersham, Massachusetts, United States -... | ecosystem: Environmental > Terrestrial > Soil > Temperate forest...
CTTTTTATGAGGATTTCGATGTTTATCCCCTTTGGTTAAATCAACTTCTATTTCTTGTGGCTGTTGTTGCCACATTCTAGAATTGTATGTGGTGGAGATTGGTTTGGGCGTAACTATTTGACCGTTTATTCGCAAAGATACATCATGTGCAGTTTTCTTATCTTGCATGGATTTAATAAAATTTTTAAAATTATCGAATTTACTTTCGAGGTAATCTCTAGATAATTTACTGTCAAATAAATCATGCTTAACCCAAAGTTGGTGAATCACATCAGTTTGTTTTAACATAACAGATAAATATTCCTCGACAAATTGCGACTTCTTGCTATTCGTCCAAGTATCACTCCAGCTTTCTTTGATGGTAGACGTATCAAATTCTAAACTAGGTAGCTCCACTTTGTAAGAGATATTCTTATCATCAGAGATATTCTTATCATTTGCCTTTGACATACCAAAAGCCATCATATCAAATAAAAAAGCAAATAATTCTATTGAGAATTCATGCAAGATATCGTCATACGGTAGTTTGTGCTCGCCTATATTCTCGAGCAAAAATCGTACGCAACTCTGAAGTGTAATACGAAGATTTTGCCAATATTTATTATAGTCGAACGAGGCTTCATAAAACATGTCGAGTGTATTAGTCATCTTGTCAGTGAGTAATTTAAATTCATCACTCGTAGGGTTTATCTTCGCTACAAACTTATCGATATCTAAGCTGAAACTTGCGCCCTTATTATTGGACTCATCATGTTTTGATGCTACGCGATGACTAGTGAAAGTATAGGAGGAGCCATCCCGGTCTTCCTTTTTATTTTCCACCATCTTCTCTTCATGGAGCTTGAAGTGATATTTCTTAACTAGCTTAACCGTACCATAAAATTTATTATCTAGAATAATTTGGTGGATATCATTTCGCTTACATTCAATGCCGTTAACAAAATACTTTGTCCATTCTTCTCGTACGGGTTCAGAACGTTTTTCTATTCTTTGCATGTATTATTCCTTTGATTGTATATTCCCTAATCTTTAATTTTAAATTCGATCCTAAGATAAAATAATTCAAATGTTTTTTCAATTAATAAAACTTGGTTACCCAACCAATTCGTATTCAATAGGAAATGTTATTTAAACAAATCGGAATGTGTTCCTGTTCGGATAAATGTAATGCTATTGCCTTTTATGAGATATATAAGGAGCCAATCGGGTTCGATATGACACTCTCTGCAGTCACTATATTCACTCTTTAACGGATGATCTACATGTTTTTTTGCTAATGGTTTTTGGTCAATTAAATCAGAGATAATATTATATAATTTTTTAATATCTTTTCCTCTTTTCTTTATAAGTTTTAAATCCTTTTTAAAACTAGTTTTATATCCAGGAGTTAACATTACTTTTCCAATTCTTTAAATAAATCGTCCACATCTTTACAAACGTTTATACCCTTTCCTTTCCTTGCCTCTCTAATTGCACGAGCAGTTTTTGCGTTTGGAATTTTTAACTCTAATGGCCATTCATGCTCACGCGCAATGCGGGTGTATAACATTGTTATAGCCTGCGTTGGTGTAATGCCAAGTTCACTCAAAACATGCTCTGCGATTAGTTTTAATTTAGGCTCCACACGTGCCCTGATAAATGCTGCTTTGCTCATAATTATCACCTCTTAAATAATTGTATCCCAAATGAGATACAACTACAAGTTCAATAGGAAATGTTATTTAAACAAATCGGAATCGGAATGTGTTCCTGTCCTTTCAAAAATAATCTCTTTTGATTCAGGTTTGTAAATTAGCAACCAATCTGGTCCAATATGGCATTCGCGGCGATCGTTATAATTACCTGTTAGCCAATGGTCAAAATACTTATGAGGAAGTTTTTGTCCTTCCAATAAAAGAGTCATGACAGTACGCAATTTGGAAAGGTCTTTTCCTCGTTTACGGGCTAATTTTACATCTTTTTCAAATCGGTTGGTGGTTACAATTGCTAGGATCTTTACTTTCATCTATACACGCCGCGTAGCCCAAATTACTTATTCCCATCATCATGGTAAATAGAATAATAAAAATGATTTTTTTCATAAATATTTCCTCATTAATTCACTATATGTATAAATTATAATCAAAAATGAAGATTCTGCTAGAACTATTAAGTTATTGATATATCTGTATAAAATTCCTATTTATGAATTATTTTCCGACTTTACAATACTCATTATCTCACATCACTAAACACTTACCGCTTACACCTTTTTCATTATTATCTTCACTCTTTTGCTCATTTGTAAAAAGTCTCAGCGAGACATATTGAATTTCAGGGGATTGTTTTCCTAAGATTTTATTTATGATTTCTATTTCATCATTTCGTAGTGCTTTACTCATAAACATCATTGAATTTGTATTTCTATTCATTTCTTTAATCTTTACTTTTTCATTAATGCGTAGCAATGCCTCAAAAGCGGGTTTTTTTCCCAAATTATTATTATCTTCTATAAGGATCTTATACAAAGTTCGCACATCAGAATCACTATAAGATTCTAAATTAAGTTCAGCGCCGGCAATTAACAGCAAACGCACGCATTCACTTTGTTGATTGCTGGATTTTGCAATTAAACCTGCGGCAAAACCAAGTGCTGTGTTTCCATGCATATTTAGTGTATTCACATTTGCTTTTGCTTCGATTAATAATTTTAAACAATCTGAATAACCTTCATACGCAGCCCAATGCAATGGGGATAACATGCATTCCTTTGGTTTAGCATCGACATCTGCTTTTGCATCAATCAGTATTTGAACGCATTCTGGATAATTTCCATGTACAGCCGCAGTAAGCGCGGTATCTTTGTCATAAACAACGTCAAGGATTTTTGGATCAGAAAGATTTTTAACATATTCCTTCACAAGTTCTGCTTTTTCACTGGATTCCAACTTTTTGTCTGTAATAATTTCTACAATATATCTTGCTTCCATTAAGAATCTTCTTTCCTGTTTAGACAGCATATTCGGGTTGTTTAGTTTTACTTTTTACTTGCTGCAGCCATGTCTCTAAAACAACGGTATTACCGAGGCTATGCATTAATGATTTTTCACTAAAGCTTTCTACATCTTTATTTATTATTCTCGAATTAACGAAATCAATTTGATAAGTGTAAAGCGATTTCTCTGACTTTACATTAATTTCTATTGGAGAAGTTTCATTATTTAAATAAATATGAAACGTATTATCTTCATCACTGGGAAACCAAGGGTTAGAAACCACTTTGAGAACCCCTTTTGTCCCGTACACATCAAATTGCCAAGCCATTTTGATATCATCTGCAGTTGAAACGACGCCAACGCTATCATCAGCAAACTTCAATATCACACTCGCCTGATTATCAGTATTATTACCATGATTGAATCGTCCTGTGCCTTGTATTTCAATAGGTTCTTTATCTGCAAGTAATCGGACGAGAGAGATGGGATAACAGCCTAAATTGCGAATACTTCCACCCGCGACAGGATTTGCAATATCAGCGATGTGCGCAGTATAAGTCGCATTATATAATTTCACTTCTCCTATTATTTTATTTTGAATGATTTCTTTTATTTTTTCGGCATAGGGATGGAATTGATACATCAAAGCTTCTACGCAAAATAGATTTGATTTTCGGACGTGAGAGATGACTTCACGCGCGTCGGAAATGCTAATTACGAAGGGTTTTTCGCATAAAATATGTTTGCCTGCCTCTAAACCACGAAGTATCCATTCTTTATGTAAATGATTGGGTAAACCGATATAAACAGCATCAATACCATCGTCATTTAATAAATCTTGGTAATTTTCGTAAATTTTTGGGATTGAAAATTGTTGAGAAAAATTTTTGGCGGTTGCAATAGATCTACTTCCAATTCCTAACAATTGGCTCGTTGCAGATTTATGAATAGCATTCGCCATCACTTCAGAAATATAACTCGTACCTAAAATTCCCCAATTAATATTTTTATTCATCTAAATCCCTTTTTTGTCGTTCCTTACTGCATACATAATATTGAAGCTTTGTCATCCTGAGCGTACGCGAAGGATCAGCTAACATTCGTCACATCATGTTTATCATTTCAATGAATTATAATTGGATAATGATCCTTCGCGTACGCTCAGGATGACAAAGCTTCCATTTACACATCGAACAATTATTATCCGCTATAACGAGTATTGGATTTTAATATTGATTTCTTTTCTTCCCTGTTTATCTTTCCTTCCTTTTTTGGTTCCTTTTTCTTTTTGGAAAATAAACCCGGTTTTTCGTTTATTTTATTAATTGCTTGCTTTACTTCGTTCTGAAGATTAGTGATATCCAAATCACTTAACGCCTTTCCATCATGACGATAAACAAAAAAGCAGGGGTGATGGTTCCCTTGATCGTTTAATCCAACATCTTTTGCTCGATAATGATTAAGATGTTGATTAAGGAGTGGCAGGACTTTAATTTTTAAATACTCAATATATTCATCGCAATCTTCAGTGATTGCATTGCCTTTATGATCAACAGGGGAACCTTCTTTTGAAGGATGAATGAAAACACACGCTTCGCTATCATTATATGAATTTCTATGCAAATAATTTAATGCTAAATCTGGCATACTTTATATCCCTTTTAATTATTCCAATAAAACTTTTTTATATTAGAATATATTTTCTTATTTGCAAAGAATCATTCGCGCATTATTAAATTATATTTTTTTCTCTTTCATTTTCCATATTAAAACACTCGATAAAATAATTGCAGAAAGCAAAAACAAGAACCACATCACACCCGTAAATCCGTGTATAAATGCCGCATTAAATAAATCATGAATAGCGTCTGACATAGAAGATTGTAAAGCATGCGTCGGATTTTCAAGCGATTGTTGCAAATGCTGCAAATCTTCATTTGCAATATTTTGTTGGCCGACGAATTCTCCCAAAAAGTGATTGCTCCTCCAATGATATATAACAACCGCGATGGCCAATCCCAATGATCCCCCAATATTAAACATAGTGACAATGGTACCAGTCGCAGCACTTGCTCTATCACTTGGAACAGCAGACTGGCCCGCAATAATCGAAGCTGTATTTCCTATCGCCCACATTCCCCCTAAGAAAATAAAGGAAATAACGATATACCATAAAGGTGTGTAATGACTGAAAAAGATTTGAGATAGTCCCGCTAAAACCGAGAGACTCATGCCAATAATAATAGTCGGAATAATCCCAATTAAATGAATTAACCACCCAACAATAAAAGCAACGAAAAAAACAGCGACTGGAATGACAAATAAAACAAATCCTGAATATTCCGGTGTTTGACCCAAAATCACTTGTAAATAAATTGGATCAAAAAATAATGAACATGCACTCATCACACCTGCGAGCATACACATCATCGCGCCACAATAAAATAATAGTTTAGAAAAATCTGCAAAATCGATAAGGGAATTTTCTTTTTTATTTTCAACTTTAAACAAGATAATACTCGAGATAACGCCTACACTTAAAAATGTTAAAGTCAAAACATTTGACCATCCATGCGTTTCTGCACGAATTAAACCAAGGACCAACCCACCCATCGTTAACATCAGAAGAAACATACCAGTAAAATCAAGATCTCGATTTTTAAGCGTTACTAAAGATTCCTTGACGGATTTCAAACAAAATAAATATCCTAAAATCACAATCGGAATATTAATAAAGAAAATCCAGCGCCATCCCCAATACGATACAATATAGCCGCCCATCACAGGACCCAGTGCAAGTGCAATACCGCCTAAACTTCCTAACCACGCGATGGATTTTGCAGCTTGATTCGGTGGAAATATCCCCGGCAACATTGAAGCCCCTAAAGGCAATACAAGCGCCGCCCCTACCCCTTGCAATAATCTTCCGAAAATAATGCATTCGATATTAGGCGCAAATCCCGCAATTAATGAAGCAATTCCAAATATTCCCGTGCCGACATAAAAAAGCTTGCGTCGTCCGTACAAATCACCACAACGTCCCATAATCGTCGCAAGAACACAAAGCGCTAAAAAATAAATGTTCATGATCCATTGTAAGGAGGTGATGGTAACATTTAATTCTCGTTGAATCGTAGGTAGCGCGATATTGACAACGGTATAATCTAAATAACATGCGAAGGTAACTAACGCGATTCCGATAAATGCGAACCATTTTAATGAATAGTTATTTTCCATATACTCCTCACGTTAAACGTTATTTCATAACAAAAGGATTTGCTGTACTTTCTTCAGTACTGATAAATACACTTTTTTCCTGTAAATAATCGTAGATAACATTCATGCCATTCTCACGACCAATACCTGATTGTTTATAACCACCAAAAGGTAAAAGATAACTTACCATGCGATAAGTGTTCACCCACACCGTCCCTGCTTTAATTTGTTTAGGAACTTGCAATGCTTTTTTAATATCTTCCGTCCAAACACCTGCAGCAAGTCCAAATGGAATATCATTGGCAATCTCAATGGCTTCATCCATACCTTTAAATTTGATGACAGCGAGTACGGGACCAAAAACTTCTTCTTGCGCAATACGCATGTTATTTTTGACATTTGTAAAAATGGTAGGCTCAATAAACCAAGGGCAATTGTCCAGACTCACGGATTTTCCTCCCAAGACGCATGTCGCTCCTTCATTTTTTGCAATATCAATATAATCAAGAATTTTCTGAAATTGTGCAGGTGTCGTGACTGGACCTACTTGCGTATCCGCATTCATTGGGTTACCGAGCTTTGCGGTTTTGGCGAAATTTACGAGTTTTTCAACAAATTCATCATGAATATTTTCTTCTAATAATAATCGTGATCCCGCAATACAGGTTTGGCCCGATGCAGCAAAAATACCAGATATCGCGCCTTTGACTGCATTATCAATATTAGCATCATTAAAAACAATATTAGGGGATTTACCGCCTAATTCTACAGATACTTTTTTTATGTGTTTTGCGGCTTCCGAATAAATCATCGTGCCCGTTTTCGTTCCACCGGTAAATGAAATTTTGGCAACTTTTGGATGGGAAATAAGTGCATTTCCAATATCTGCGCCAAAACCCGAAACGACATTAATCACCCCAGGAGGAAATCCCACCTCCTCTACAATTTTTGCCAATTCAAACGCAGTTGCTGAAGTAAATTCTGAAGGTTTAATCACAACGGTATTACCTGCAGCCAAGGCGGGTGCAATTTTCCACGTGACTAACATTAATGGAGAATTCCATGCAGTAATCGTAACAACGACACCTAAGGGTTCATATTGCGTGTAAGCAATATGATTTGGCTTATCCACATTCACCATATTTCCCATGATAGTTTCGCCAAGGCCTGCATAAAAATAAAAATACTGTGGAAGATATTTTGTTTGTGAAGAAGTTTCTGCATATAATTTTCCATTATCTTTTGTTTCTATTTCAGCAAGATATGCAGATTTTTCGGCAAGTTTATCGCCTAATTTTCTTAAAATGGCAGCGCGTGCGCTAGGATGCATAGACGACCATACTTTAAATGCATCATTTGCAGCGATACACGCATGGTCAACATCTTTTGAGTTACTTTTTGGAATTAATGCCCAAGGTTCGTTCGTATAGGGATTAAAGGATTCATACCATTCATTATTGTCAGGATTTTGCCATTTACCATTGATGAAAAGTTGATATTTTTTCACAATCCTGTCCTTTTCTAAAAATCGTTGAAATATTTTACATTAGAGAAAATCACAAATCAATGCACTTTGCAATACTGTGTGGAGCTTATTGGATTTGATATAATATCTATATAAGAATAAAAAACTGCAAAAATCTATTTGATGGATGCACGTTTATGAAAACATTTCATTGGTTATCTCAGCAAGAATTACAAAGTGATATTTCGTGGTGGAACATTTATGAAAATTCTTTTCCACCTTCAGAGCGTGAACCGCGAGAATTACTTTATTATGCATTAGAAAAAAATATTATTAAAATTGGTTGTTATGCAGAAAATAAAGAAACCATCGCTATTAGTGTTATTCAACCCATGCATTCACTTCCTTTTGCTTTATTAAATTATTTTGCAATTTCGAATTCTCATCGTAATCGTTCACTTGGTAGTGATTTATTTTTATATCTCACGATTGCAAGTGAAAACTTTGTAAAAGAATATAGTCAACATTATTTGGGATTAGTATGGGAAGTTGAGAATCCGGATGCGGAATCTAATCATACAGAAAAATTAATGAAACAACGTCGCATGCAATTTTATAAAAGAAAAGGTGCGCTCGTTTTTAAAAAAATATTTTTCCAACCACCCATTTCGGGTCACTCTGCATTACCGATGCGTCTTATGTATTTTGCAAATACACCAATTGATTCTGATCTGGAAACTGCTATTACCAAAGCCGTCTATTTCGAAAAATACCACGCAGTTAACCAAATTAAAAAAGAAATTTTATCTGAACTTTTAACGCAATGTGCGATTGGAATTTAAATCATAAATTTTTTGAATTATAAATTTGTTGATCTAATAATTTTTCATTTTTTGCAACAACACATGCGACAACGGCATCTCCTGTTACATTTACCGCGGTACGTGCCATATCTAATAAACGATCGACACCAATAATTAATGCAATTCCTTCGAGCGGTAATCCAACTTGTTGTAACACCATTCCTAGTGTAATTAATCCAACACTTGGTACACCTGCGGTACCAATCGATGCAAGTGTCGCCATTAAAACTACTGTAATATAACCACTCAACCCAATATCAATATGATAGGCATTTGCAATAAAAACGGTTGCAACTCCCTGCATAATAGCCGTGCCATCCATATTAATTGTCGCACCTAATGGCACGATGAATGACGCAACCGAATTATCAACGCCTAATTTATCTTCAAGCGTTTCGAGAACAATTGGAATGGATGCGTTACTACTTGAGACGCTAAAAGCAAATAACATAGCGGAAAACATTTTACGAAAAAAAGTAATAGGATTTAAACGCGCAATAAATTTTAATAAAAATGGATAGGTTAACGATAACTGTACGACTAACACCAATAAAACAATTAAGAAATATTGTAATAACTCTTTTAAAACATCAAATCCTTGCTTTGCAAATACCGATGCAAGTAAACAAAAAATTCCATAAGGAGAAAACTTCATGACAATGGTTACCAATCGCATAAGCACTTCATTAAAATTAAAAAATATGTCACGAACTTTTTTTCCGTACGTCCCTGAAATGAGAATGGCAGAGCCTAAAAATAAGGAGAAAACAATCACTTGTAACATGTTACCTGCTGCCATCGCTTTCAATGGATTACTTGGCACCAGATCGCGAATCACATCGCGGATTGGGGGAGCCGCTCCCGGATTGAATTGATGAGGAACTTCAATATGAATCCCCGTTCCAATATTCAAAAGAGAAGCAATCGATAATGCAAAAACTAATGCGAGAATCGTGGTAAAAATATATAAAACAAAGGTTTTTAATCCAATACTTCCGAGTTTACCCACATTTCCAAGGGAGCTACAACCATACACCAGGGATACAAAAACCACTGGAATGACTAGCATTTTCATTAAATCAATAAAAAGACTTCCGCCAATTTGTAAAATATTTTCAATAATAAAACTTTGAATGACAGGATCAATGGGCAGATTTTTAATTAATAAACCCGCGATGGTTCCTAATATTAAAGCAATCGAGATTTGAATGGTTAAGGTATGACTTAAAGGATTAGAATGACGAGACATAATATCACTTCCTTGTGAGATTATGTCTATTTCATCATAAATTTAGGATTTCAGCCAGATTTATTAGTTTTTTATTGGCTTTCATTCAATACCAATTCAGGATAAGTCTGCAAATTATCATGTGAAACCACCTTCGCAACACATGAATCGGACCAAACATTGAGTGAAGTCTCAAGCATATCGATAATGGTATAAAAAGGTAAGATGATTCCCATCAAAACAATCGGGATATCCATACTAGTCAATAAACTTGCGCTTAAAAAGAAGCACCCCATCGGAACGCCTGCATTTCCTATTGCAGCAATCGTTGCAATAATAACCCACATCGACATTGTCAATGCCGTAATTTCAACACCACTATTCTGCATAAGAAAAATGACGGTTGCAAAAATAAATGCCGCGCATCCGTTCATATTCAAACTTGTACATAATGGTAAAACAAATCGGCTAATTTTAGGCGAAAGGCCTAATTTCGTTTCTGCAGTATTAATGGTGACTGGTAGCGTACCTGCGGATGATTTTGAAAAAAAGGCGAGTGTTAATGCTGGCATCATTTTTTTCATCGTATCAAAAGGTTTAATTTTATTAAAAGAAAGCCATGCAGGTAAAATCACAAAACCTTGAATCACATTGGCAGCAACAATCACTAATAAATATTCTGCAATGCCGTGAATATTCACGCCATTACGTAATTGGATGACGGTCACTGTCATAAAACCAAAAACACCTAACGGTAAAATAGTGATGACCCACTGCGTCATTATAAAAAATATGCCATGAAATCCTTTAAAAAAATGCTTCACAGCAATTTTAGCATCATGATCTGGAATATAACGAATGGCAATGCCAATTAACATTCCTAACATCAGCACGCTTAATACTTGGTGTTCAATGAAAGGAGAAAATATGTTATTTGGAATAAGTGATGTTAAGTGTTGCCAATAAGTTGTTTTATTATTTACAACAGTGTCTATATTTTCCGTATTAAATTTCACATTTTTGGGATGTATAAAAACATAAAGCAAACAACTGACCATGGCCGCGATTAATGTGGTACTAAAAGTATAAAATAAAGTTTTTCGCCAAACGCGAGACATTTCACGATCATTATTTTCATAACTCGACATCGTGACAATGATGGATAATGCAATAATTGGCATGCTAATAAATTTGAAAATTTTGATGAAAATATCTGAAATCATCGACCCAAATGAATGTAAAAAATCAACATGAGATAACCCGCAAAACACACCTAAGGTCATCATTAAAAAATAGAGAACAAATGGTTGCATCCAAACTGATTTTGTTTTCTTTTGTGAGCACATAACATTACCCTTAAAGGAAATTGATAAAATAATCAGGTGTTTAGGAATATAACAAGAAAGTTGGCTACTGCCAACAACAATGACATAATAATGTTAGGAAAATTTGTTTAAAAATCAACATAGTTAACCACTAATTCTCATGTGTTACAAAAAGATGAAAAACAACATGATTAATTTTCGTAATCTTCGTATTATTATGAAAGTATTTAAATAAAGCAACCGTTTAAAAAAGGATTTTATTATGTATTTATACGCATTAGGTATTTATCCCTACGATTCTTTTACCGGCCAAATTAAAGAAAAAATATTTGTTCAGAGAGAAACCTTAAATCCCGAAACTCCCACCCAACTCTCTGATCTTGAAAGTAAATTATTGCCAAAGAAGTCTGCGCTTTCATTAGTAGCCAATCGCCTTTATTACAACGATGATGTCATTGAATGCCAGTTCTTACAGAGACTAGAGCATACTAATATTATTTTAGCAGTCGTCAGTCGAAATAAAATTAAAGATAAAGAAGATCTTAAGCTAATTATTATGATATTAAATAACATAACAAATATCTATCTTAAACAGTCTAAATATGGATTTACACTGAAAGATTTACTGTATAACCCCTTGTTAAAAGAAGATCTTATCGTTGATAAAATAAATAGAACCAATGAAGAAGTAAAAGATGTCATGATAGAAAATCTGAAAATTTTGATTGAACGCGGTGAGAATTTAGATGATTTATTAGAAAAAACACATCATTTAAAAGAAGATACCATTAAATTAGAAGATGGTGCTAAAAAGCTTAATACTTGCTGTCGATGGTGATATTATTATCCCCATGATATATAGCTACGGATTAATAAGTTTAAGCGCAATAATACTTATCGCTTGGTGTTGGCGCTATTGTATCAAGCCATATTTTGCTAAAAATGACTTACACAACTACTTCAATAATCATGCCCGTGGTGACCAATTAAAAAAAACCGAGAAATTACTAAAATTATTATATAAAAATACCCCCTCTGGTTTTATTTCATATCGAGAAAGAAAAAGATTAAAAATGGAAGAAGATGCTTTTACCTATGGTGAAATACAATTTTTATCGTTTTTTTCTATTCTTGATATGGTAAAACCACAAGCTCATGAAATTTTTTATGATTTAGGATCAGGTGCTGGCAAAGCAGTTTTCGCTACCGCATTTTATGGAGACATTGCAAAATGCTATGGTGTTGAGTTACTTCCTAAATTATATGAACTATCGAATAATAAAATTTTAAAAGCGAAAGCAAATGCTTTTTCTTTAGAAAAAATTTCTCGCATACAATTCATTAATAAAAATTTTTTTGATATTGATTTCACGGATGGTGATATTATTTTTATTAATGCAACCTGCTTAAGTTTTACTGCTTGGGAAAAAATCCAACAAGAACTATTAAAGCTTAAATCGGGAAGTCGAATCATTGTCACTACAAAAAAAATAGTAAGCGATCATTTTTCAATAATATATCAAGGAATGACGCTGATGAGCTGGGGTATCAATTCTATTCACATTTATCAAAAAATTTAAACACCTCCTCCACTTTGAAAAAATGGTTAGAAAATCGCACATAAACCATTAAATATCCATATTAAATACGACCATCATCAAAACTTCCTTAAACGGTTGGTTAAATTTTGTACCGAAGGTACTCATTATTGACTCCATCTATGGCAAAGTTGTACGCAAAAAAAACTCCCTATATTCAATTAATTGTTTAATGATAATATAGAAAATATAGGGGTTGTCTTAAGGGATATTGGAGATTCCAATGCATATTTTCGTGACGGGTGGTGCTGGCTTTATTGGATCACATATCATTGAATTTCATCTTCAAAAAGGTGACACGGTACATGTGGTAGATAATCTTATCACAGGAAATGTCAATAATTTACAGCCTTTCCTTCATAATCCAAATTTTACTTTTCATGAAGCTGATATTTTAACTTGGCCTGATTTAAAAAAATCACTAGAAAAAGCAGATAGAATTTATCATATGGCCGCAATAGTAGGCATTTCTCACGTATTACAACAACCTTCAAGCGTGCTTACTACCAATATTAATGGAACGGAACGTCTATTAAATACATTGCATGAAATAAAATCTAAAGCGCATGTGTTAATCGCATCAACCTCTTCCGTCTATGGATTTATGCAAAAGTCCTTATTACGTGAAGACGATAATTTAAATATTCACTCACTTTCTCATCCATTATGTAATTATACCCTCAGCAAAATCAGTATAGAAGTCATGAGTCTTAACTTTCATCGTTTACATGAAATGCCAATCAGCGTTATTCGTTTATTCGATACGTTAGGGCCAAGGCAAACAGGGTGTTATGGTATGGTTGTTCCGCGCTTTATAGAAGAAGCGATTTCGGATAAGCCAATCGTTATATATGGAGATGGTACACAAACACGGTCATTTTGTGATGTCCGCGATGCCATTATTGCACTGGATTTATTAGCCAATAATCCTAAAAGTATTGGTGAAATTGTGAATGTGGGCAATGATCGGGAAATTTCTATTAATAATCTTGCTTACCTCATTAAACGAACCTTACATTCTAATTCAGAAATTAGACATATGCCCCATGAAAAAATTGATGGAAAAAACTTTGAAGACATAAAAAAAATAAGACCAGATATTACAAAACTTAAAAAATTAACCGGTTTTAATCCACAATGGACACTAGAAAATACCATTCTCGATTTAACAAAAACCGGAAAGAAAAAAGAAAAAGTACTTTAATAAAAAAAGACGAATGTTTTTACATGACGTTGTTCGAAAAAGTAAAAGGGTTCTTTATTAAATCGCACATACATGCCTGTAGATGAGCCTCCATCAAGATCGAGTGCCATTTTAATTTTTTTGACACCTAAACTTTCTGGAAAATTTTTTAAAACATTCGCCACTTGAATTAAGGTCGAAGGTGTGGTGACGATTGCAAGTATTTGATGATCTATAGTTTCTGCGAGTATGGTTCGACGATTTTTACTAAAAAAAGAATCTAACTTTAATTTTTTATTAACCTGCGGGTAAACTTCGGGACTTATCTCGCCCTGATCAATAATCAACGGTCCTGTTTGCATTGCGAAATTAGCATCAAGGCAATTTTCACGATTTTTTTCGAGATAAATCTTATTATCACGATTGATTCGAACACAAGTGGTTAATAACTTGCTTCGCGCAATAGAATGGACAAAGGTGCCATTTTCAATAAATAAACCAGCAGGTTGAAATGTTTTTGTATAAAAACCACCATTAATTCCAACAATATAACCACCCTGATTTATTATCTCATGCAATTGATTCGATTCTATTTGATTAGACATTGGTTGACGGAAAATTTTTGCGTGCATTTTATCATTAAAAATAGTCGCAAAAATATCGATATTATCATCCAGAGAATACTGCACGTGCCGAAAAGATCCGATTTGATTTGGTAATTCCCTTTCGGTAAATACGTGAAAATTATTTGTCTCGGGTAATGCACTCCCTGCAAATGTAAAAAAAATCATAAAGAAAAATAATTTTTTTAATCCACACATCATCCTTTAATTCACTTGTGGTTACGAAAAATTCATCTTATCATAGATTAATATTGAATACATTATAGGATTAGGATACAAGGAGGATAATTGATGTTTAGTTATTTTTACAGCTATTCCACCCCTGATTTTAAACAACCCATTTCTAAAAAAAATGGAATGGAAAAAATTAAAATTAGCAAAAATCATCCTTGTGAGATTATTACTATCGCAGAATTAACCGCGCAAAATCTCAAACTTGGATTTGCTTACGTACGAATGGATCAACAGCTTTTATATTTTAACAGTAAAAATAATACCTCGACGCATATTGAATTAGAAGATGAACAATTACAATTATTTGATAAAGAATTTAAACCAAGCACTACGCCACGAAAATTAACACTTGATGAATTAAAGAAAATCACGAACTTAACTGGTCATACGCAAGATTCACTTTATATAGAATTACTATATTCTGGATATTATGTCGATCCCAATAAAAATAGCGAATTCACAAAACTATTAGACCGTTTACCATTTCATATCGAATATCATGAGGTTCCAGCAAAATATTCTTGGAATTTTTTTTATGGAGCGCAACCTGACATTACTGTAGGAATCACCATTCCTTTTACGGATGTTCAAAAAGAAAATGATGCATTCATTGAACTGAAGGGTTTTGTCCAGAAATGGCAACCACAATGGTTTCCGATACTTCAAGATCGAATAAATGAAATTATTGAAGAAAAATACGCTTATCAATTTAAGGATGAAAAACAAATACCCGTGCTTTTTACAAAACAAACTAAAGAAAATATTTTAGTTGCATTTCTCTATAAAGGCAAAGGTATGACAGTTGAAAAAACTCAAAAAATCGATGAATTAACAAAAAAACTCGAATTTAATACTGAACAATATTGCTTACCACACGGAGGTCTTGCGCTTGAAGTTCAAATTCCTATTGTTGATATTCAGAATGAATCAAGCAAATACACGCAATTAAAAACTTTTGTTTTGTTACATGATGAGACTGCGTTGGATAGCATTTTAGCTTATGAAAATAATTGGAGAAAAGGAGATCCAATTCTTAGCGCATCACTCATTTTATAATCACACAAACGCTCTTTTTCTCATTTATCATTCATGATATATTGCGACACACATTAGAAGCTGTTGCGAAATTGAGAAAAGCTCATGTCATGCCAGCTAAAAACATGCTGGCATGACAGATTTCTTGTTTCGCGACATCAACACATTAAACTCGCGGAGATAACAAATGTCACATTACAATCCTGCAGGTACCGATGGATTTGCTTTTTTAGAATTTACCACCAAAGATTTCTCTACGTTAGACGCACAATTTAAATCCTTAGGATTTGTTCCTATCACCAAACATCGATCAGCTGACATTATTATTTATCAACAAAATGACATCCGATTTATTATTAATACAACTAAAAATACGATAGCGCATCAATTTGCTGAAGCGCACGGGGCTTCCACTTGCGCTATGGGTTTTCGCGTTAAAGATGCTAAAAAGGCATACGAACACGCGCTCGCGAATAATGCAAAACCCTACCTCGATGAAAATTTTTACGGCATTCCAGCCATTTTAGGCGTAGGTGGCAGTCTCATTTATTTTGTCGATTACGAAAATGACATACCTAATTATGGCAATCAATTCAATGAATTGACAAAGGAATCGCTTAACAACACCGTTGGCTTGACCTATATTGACCATGTCACGCATAATTTATATCGTGGAAATATGGATAATTGGGCAAATTTTTATGAAGGAATTTTTAATTTTCGTGAAATTCGTTATTTTGATATTGAAGGTAAATTAACAGGTTTAAAAAGTCGCGCGCTCACAAGCCCTTGCGGTAAAATTCGAATTCCTCTTAATGAATCTTCTGATGATAAATCTCAAATTGAAGAGTTTTTACATTTATTTAATGGCGAAGGAATTCAACATATCGCCCTCGGCACGGATAATATTTATCAAACTGTCGATGTATTACGCACGAATGATTTACAGTTTTTAGATACACCTGATACTTATTATGATTTGATTGATAAACGTTTACCAGATCATGGTGAACCTATGGACGAATTAAAAAGAAATCGAATTTTGATTGACGGCAATACTTATTCTGAAAAGGCTTTATTATTACAAATTTTCACACAAAATATGTTAGGACCCGTCTTTTTCGAAATCATTCAACGAAAAGGCGATGAAGGATTCGGCGAAGGAAACTTTAAAGCACTATTCGAATCCATAGAGCTTGATCAAATAAAACGAGGCGTATTAGAGGGTAACACATGAAATTAGGATCATTAAAAAATAACTCACGCGATGGACAACTTATTGTTGTCAATCGTGACTTGACGAAAGCAGTAACAGTTCCACATATCGCGGATACTTTACAAAATGCAATTGAAAATTGGGAAGTTAGCGCCGCCAAATTAAAAGAGTGTTACGAAGCGCTCAATCAAGATGCAGTCGCTGATGCTTTTCCTTTGCGAATGGAATCATTAAATTCACCGTTACCTCGTGCTTATCAATGGGCCGATGGATCCGCCTATGTTAATCACGTTGAACTCGTGCGAAAAGCAAGAGGCGCGGAATTACCTAAAGATTTTTGGACAGACCCTCTCATGTATCAAGGTGGGTCGGATACTTTTTTAGGTCCTCACGAAAATATTCCGTTGGCAAATATTGAATGGGGATTAGACTTTGAAGCTGAAATTGCGGTGATTACACGAGATATCGCGATGGGATCTACCGAATCACAAACAAAAAATAGTATTTGTTTACTGATGTTAGTTAACGACGTTTCACTTCGTAATTTAATTCCCGGAGAACTTAATAAAGGTTTTGGTTTTTTTCAAAGTAAACCTTCAACCGCATTTTCCCCTGTCGCTGTCACGCCAGATGAATTAGGAGATGCTTGGGATGGACGAAAAGTTCATTTACCTTTAGTCACACATTTAAATGAAAATTTATTTGGTCAGCCGAATGCAGGAATAGACATGACATTTGATTTTCCGCAATTAATTGCACATGCTGCTAAAACAAGACATTTAGGTGCAGGCACGATCATTGGTTCAGGTACTGTTTCTAATCTCGACCGCAGCCTAGGTTCTTCTTGTATTGCAGAAAAAAGAATGCTTGAAATCATTGAAAGCGGAAATCCCAAAACACCTTTCTTACAATTTGGTGATAGCGTTCGCATCGAGATGTTTAATAAGGCAAAGGCCAGCATTTTCGGCGCGATTCATCAAAAGGTTATTAAATATGATTGAGCTTTATGATTACCATCGATCTTCTGCGAGTTTTCGTGTTCGCATTGCATTACATTTAAAAAATATTGAATATACGAAAAAAGAAATTCATTTAGTTAACAATGGTGGCGAGCAATTATCACCAGAATATGAAAAAATAAATTCGCAGAAATTAGTTCCGACTCTAAAAGATAATGAAAAAATCATTTCGCAATCACTCGCCATTATTGAATATCTTGATGAAACATATGGCACTCCCATACTTTTACCGAAAGACCCTTACGAAAAAGCTAAGGTGAAAGCATTCGCACTGCATATTGGGGCAGATATACATCCATTAAATAATTTAAGGGTCATCAATTATTTATTAAATGATTTAAAAATTTCGAAAGAACAAAAAAGTGCATGGTATCAACATTGGATTCATAAGGGATTTTCCGCTCTCGAAAATGAACTCAAAAAATCGTCATCTTACGATTATTGTTTTGGTAATACTCCATCGCTTGCGGATATTTATCTTGTACCACAAATGTATAATGCAAAACGTTTTAACTGTGATCTTTCAGATTTTCCACGATTAATTAATATTGATGCACATTGCCAACAAAATCCAAGCTTTCAAAAAGCGTGGCCAAATGAACCACCTGTATCATCATGAGAAATTATTGAGAAATTATAATGAATTACGATTATCGAACGCTTGCAAATCTCTACATTCGTGAATTAACTCCTTATCAACCTGGAAAACCGATTGAAGAATTAGAACGCGAGCTAGGAATTTCGAATAGCATTAAACTTGCAAGCAATGAAAATGTATTGGGGCCAAGCCCTAAAGCCATAAAAGCGGCAGGCGATGCATTATTAAAATCGCATTATTATCCTGATGGCGGCTGTTTTTTGCTTAAAACTGCATTGGGAGATTTTTTAAAAATTAATCCTAAACAGATTACCGTGGGTAATGGTTCTGAAAATATTTTAGAACTTATTATTAAATCTTATTTGAGTCATCATGATGAAGCTATCATTTCTCAATATGCTTTCTTAACTATTCCACTTTTGATTAAAAGTTATGGCGGCAAAATCGTCGAAGTTCCCGCCTTGAATTATGGCCATCATATTCAAGAGATGATAAAGGCAGTCACTGAAAAAACGCGTTTAATTTTTATTGTCAATCCAAATAATCCAACAGGCACTTTTACAACTAGCTCCGATTTAACGTTGTTATTAGAATCTATTCCCAGCAATATTATTGTTGTGATCGATGAAGCTTATCATGAATATATTCATGCGCCTGATTATCCAAAAACATTATCGCTTCTCAACAAATATCCCAATGTAATTGTGACCCGCACATTTTCTAAAGTATATGGTTTAGCCGCATTACGTTTAGGCTATGCTATTTCACATCTGGAAATTGCTGATATTTTAAATCGCGCACGTTTGCCTTTTAATGTGAATTCGATTGCTGCAATTGCGGCACATAGTGCTTTAGAGGATCACGAACACATCACACGCACTATCCAAATGAATAACGAAGGTATGTCACAATTGACGACGGCATTCCAAAAAATTTCCCTGGAATATATTCCATCGTTAGGAAATTTTATTACAATTAATATGAAACAACCTACCGGAGATTTATATCAACAATTATTGCTTAAAGGTGTTATTGTGCGTCCATTGAATCCTTATGGTATGCCCACACATTTACGCGTGACGGTTGGCACATACGAACAAAATGAAAGGTTTTTAAGAACACTCTCATCTCTACTTTGAGGATTTCAATATGCAAGACGAGCTTAACTACTTACATGGATTTGGCAATCATTTCCAAACAGAAAGCATGGCAGGCATTTTTGTCGATAACAGAAATTCCCCACAAAAAGTACCATTTGGACTATATGCCGAACAATTAAGCGGTAGCGCATTTACCATGCCGCGTGCGATGAATTTACATAGTTGGTTATATCGCATTCGTCCTTCCGTCTTGCATAGTGATTTTAAACTATATTCGCAAAATAATTTCTTAACTCCTCCTTTCACATATCCAACCCCGCCAACACAAATGCGTTGGAATCCGATGCCTTATCCCAAAGAACGTAAAGATTTCATTGAAGGTATTCTCACTTTAGCTGGAAATGGGAGCGCGGCTTTATTATCAGGCGCTGCCATTCATTTGTATGCATTGAATGCATCGATGGAAGATCGATATTTTTATAATGCTGATGGGGATTTTTTAATTGTACCCCAAGAAGGAAAATTACGTTTTAAAACAGAATTTGGAATATTGGATGTTAAACCAGGTGAAATCATTGTCATTCCGAGAGGTATTAAATTTCAAGTCATTTTAAAAAGTGATAAAGCGCGTGGTTATATTTGTGAAAATTTCGGTTTACCATTTCGTTTACCTGAATTAGGTGTGATAGGCGCGAATGGCCTTGCAAATCCTCGAGATTTTCAAACACCGAAAGCGGCCTACGAAGAATTAACTGGTACTTATGAACTAATGACTAAATTTCAGGGAAATCTCTGGACTGCTACACTTTCTCATTCGCCATTAGATGTCGTCGCGTGGCGTGGCAATTATGTCCCTTACAAATATGATTTAACAAAATTTAATACGATAAATACCGTTAGTTTCGATCATCCAGATCCTTCGATATTTACTGTACTTACTTCTCCTTCCAAAATAACGGGGACTGCCAATGTAGATTTTGTGATTTTTCCTCCACGCTGGATGGTTGCCGACAAAACTTTTCGTCCGCCATATTATCATCGAAATATCATGAACGAATATATGGGTTTAATTTACGGTATTTATGATGCAAAGGAAACTGGGTTTCTGCCAGGCGGTAGTAGTTTACATAATTGTATGTCAGCACATGGGCCTGATGCAGATGCTTTCCATAAAGCAACGAGCACTGAACTTAAACCGGAATATTATTGCGATACCCTCGCATTTATGTTTGAATCAGAACAAGTATGGCTTGTCACTGAAAATGCGAAAAATTTTCGTCAAGAAAACTATTTAGACTGTTGGCAAGGCTTGAAATCAAACTTTCAAAAAGGTTAACACATGAAAACAAAAATGCTCGGCGGGATTCTGCTGATCGCAGGTACCTGCATTGGTGGAGGTATGTTGGGATTACCGATTGCAACTGCTAAAGGTGGCATTATTCATGCAAGTATATTATTTATTGTTTGTTGGATTTTAATGACTTTCACCGCGCTTTTAACGCTTGAAGTTAATCTATGTTTTCCTAAACATAGCAATGTCATTTCCATGGCAAAAGCAACTTTAGGAAAACCAGGTGCGTTCGTATGCTGGACCATCTATTTATTATTTTTATATGCCTTGGTATCCGCCTATATTGCGGGAGGCCAAGACGTTTTACATGGATTGTTAAATATTGCAGGTTTTTCTATTCCTCTTTGGGTCTCAGGCATTATTTTTGTTTTTCTATTCGGATCTATCGTGATGGCTGGCATTAAACACGTAGATATTTTTAATCGATTATTAATGATTTTCAAACTCGGTTCTGTTTTTATTCTCATGCTACTAATTACAGAACACATTGATATTGCAAATTATGATACTGGATCTGCTACCTATATTCTTCCCGCCCTCACGGTTGCGATTACTTCTTTTGGATTTTCGATTATTGTTCCAAGTCTCAGAAATTATTTTCAGGATGATATCAAAAAATTACGCACCGCCATTATCATCGGATCTTTTTTACCTTTATTGTGTTATATCGCTTGGGACGCCGTTATTTTTGGTTTAGTTCCATTGAGTGGAGATTTCGGTCTCGAACGATTAGTCACTGCAAACCAGCCTGTCACAGAGTTATTAGCTTCCATCAACCATTATGTACCCACTGAAAAAATTGTTATTTTATCACGTGCATTTACTTCCATTTGTGTATTGACGGCTTTTGCCTGTGTTTCCTTAGGTTTATCCGATTATCTTGCGGATGGGTTCAAAATTTCTAAAGAAAATAACGGGAAATTGCTCATTACCATTGCAACATTTTTACCGCCATTGTTAATAGTGATATTTTATCCGAAGGCTTTTATTTTGTTATTGAGCTTTGCGGGATTATGCTGCGTCATTTTACAGGCATTAATGCCAGCGATGATGGCTTGGCATTGTCGTTATATAAAAAATATGGAGATGTCCTATCAAGTCATGGGAGGCAAATTTACCCTCATTTTAGCAATTGCGACATCACTTATTGTGATTGCAATTTCGGGCTATCAGTTAATTAGCTAATAAAAAAAAGCCGCAGGTGATGCGGCTTTTAATAAAAGAATATCTTACTTTCTGGATTTACTTTTGCGGGATTTCTTCTTCATAACTTTTTTAGCGGCTTTACGTTTTGGTGACTTCTTCGTAACTTTTTTCGCAGATTTTCTCTTCTTGGCTGGCATAGTGGCGTCCCTTAAAAGTGAAGTTCAATGTTAATATAACAGATATATATCACTTTCAACATTCTTGATTATCCTAATAAATTTTAGGGTTTGTACGATTTATGTAGAGCACTATTTGAACAATAATGAAAAAAAATCACTTTTATTTGATAAAAAATATTTAAAAATAATTTTGTTGTGCTAGGATGAAATTTGTGATGCTTGACAAAAAAAGGTGACGCCCATGACCATAACAACTAAACGGGGATTAGAATTAGAGATACCCGAAGCTGAAATTTTCTGCGAATTAAAATCTACCGACCAAAAAGAACGAGAAGAACAAAGGAAAGTCGCGTTCAGATTATTTGAACATTACATGGATATCCACAATCACGATAAAGCCGTCAAATACGCCATTCTAGCCACGGGTGGGAAGCCTGCCGATTTATTTAAGTTTAATGCGTCAGATGCTTTTAATTGGTATAACGTCCTCCGGGTATTTGTTGGCTCTATTAATCGGCTATTTACCTTTTTCAAAGCAGCATTTTTACCCATTTGGTACCCGATTACCGGGTTATTCTATGGGATCCAAGCACTGGTTGCAAAAAAAGAAGGTAATAAAGACAATACATTTTACTGGTCCGCTTGGTTGCTTTTTAACGGATTTGGAGCACTCGTCCTTTTCGGCGTACTTGCCGCAAGTGGCATCGGACTTCCTATTGCAACTTTAGCTATCGGGCTTTATAGCTTCGTTTTTGACGTCAAATGGGATGTTTACAAATATGCAACGGAAAGAGGCCAGCATGAAAAGTTATTAAGTAAATTAAATGAAGATATCCTCAAATCCTTAGAAAACAGGTTAGATAAAGCGACACTTGATAACTTAAAAGATAAATCTAATAAAGAAATACTTTTCATTGTGAAAAATAAGTTAGATTTAGTGAATAAAACTGACGCTAAGTTATACGATCAATTACAAAATAAATTAAAAAATGACCCGCATAAAAAATTAAGAGGGTCTTTGATAAAAGACATCAAAAAAATGAAAGGCGATAGAATTGAAGCCGGCGCAATCGATACTACAATTTTGATTGGAGGTTTTTTATTCTTACTTACACTTTCTTCTTTCTTACCACCAGTGACGGCTGTAATAGGCGCAAGTTTTATTTTCGGTGCATTCTCGTATCTCGTTGCGAAGAAAACTTATAACTCTTGGACTAGCCCCACGGGTTTTTTAAATCATTATGTGAGACAACCACTCACCAATCTTTTGACACGATGTGCGTCTCTCGTTAAAAATGCTTTACAAAAACTACCGGAACCAAGTGTTGCGAGCTCGCCTATCGTTATGCAACATGTAAGGCCTGATTTACACATTTCTATTCCTCCTAATAATAATTTAACGAGACCTTTACTGCTTGAAGCAGAAAGTCCAGCTTTCTCTTCTACAACTAATATAGAAAGTAAAATAGCGGTAGAAACCAAAGCTGTTTCTCAACCTTTAAGCCCTGACATCATACAGAAATTAAATGATGCGAAAAATATTGTTGAAGGTTTTGTGAAACTTACACCGCAAGATCGAAAAAATGTTAAAGAAGTTTTAACAAAAGAAATGGGGATGGATTGGAATCAGGTTCTTCAAGTTTACATACAGAAATATAAAAGCCAAAAACAAGGAGAATTTTATACTTGCTCAATGAAACAAACGATAAAAACTTGTTTGAATCATTTTCAATCTTTTCTCGTAGACGAGAAAAAGAAAGTTGAACTGGATATTGTTGCGATTCAAAAATTAGAAACTGAAATTAGATTTCTAAAAGCAAGGGAAGGAAAATGCACTGGTGAAAAATCAAATGATTTAGGATTAATTGCGGTTGATAAAAGTGTTTTTGAGTCTAAAGCAACAGATTTTGATTATGCCAATCAATTCCATTTGTTAAAACTCTTAGGAATTGATAGCTATGAAAAATATCAAACCCAAGTGTCTCACTGGGAAAAATATTACAATGATACGAAAAGAATTAATTCACCATTCTTTGATCGTAGCTTACCGTGTGGTTTTGAAGCAGAAAGAGTGGATAACGCTCCATTTACGCCAAGTATTACTGTTTCAACTTAAATGGTAGGTCATGGCCTCTACGTCGTCCCGCGGCAAGTCCTAAGGGATCCAGAGCAGCATCGTAGGGCTTTCTGGATCCCGCGAATAAATCGCGGGACGACGGTTGTGAGAAGAATGATTCAAAATCTGCAACAACGCCGGCAAGTCCTAAGGGATCCAGAAATGCATTTACACTGCTCTGGATCCCTTAGGACTTGCCGCGGGACGACGTTATTGAGTATTAAGCGTTTACATGTAATCTTTCAACACATCCGGAATAGTAATATTCCCTTCCGCATCTTGATAATTTTCAAAAATTGCAACTAATGTACGGCCAATCGCAAGACCAGATCCATTGAGGGTATGAACTAATTCCGGTTTTCCAGTTTTTGGATCACGAAAACGGGCTTTCATTCGACGGGATTGAAAACTTTCCGTATTCGAACAAGAAGATATTTCACGATAGCAATTTTGTCCTGGCAACCATACTTCTAAATCATAGGTTTTCGCAGCCTGAAATCCTAAATCTGCTGTGCAAAGCGTTACCACACGGTAAGGGAGTTTGAGTTTTTGCAAAACGGTTTCTGCATGTTTTGTTAGCTCTTCCAGCGCTTCATAAGATTTTTCAGGATGGACCACATGAACCAACTCGACTTTTTCAAATTGATGCTGTCGAATCATGCCACGCGTATCTTTTCCGTAAGAGCCCGCCTCACTACGAAAACAAGGTGAATGGCATACGAATTTTAAAGGTAACGTTTCGGGGTCAAGGATTTCATCGCGAACTAAATTTGTGACTGGGGATTCAGAAGTGGGGATGAGATAGTATTTTTGCTCCCCTTTTAGCGCAAATAGATCTTCTTCCATTTTAGGTAGCTGACCCGTGCCATATAAAGTTTCTTGGTTAACCATGTAAGGCACATAGACTTCTTTGTATCCATGTTCCGAGGTATGCAAATCCATCATGAATTGAATGAGGGCACGATGGAGCCTTGCAGCGAGGCCTCGCATCACCACAAAACGTGCACCAGTAAGCTTTGCGCCAGCTTCGAAATCTAATCCGTGTTTTGTGCCTAAATCGACGTGATCTTTGGGTGTGAAATTGAATTTAGTTGGTTCCCCCCAGGTTCGAACAACCTGATTATCCGCTTCACTTTGGCCGTGGGGGACGGAGTCGTGGGGGATATTTGGAATACGTGCAAGTAAATCATTTAATTCAATTTCAACTTCGTCAAATTTTGCGGTATTTTCAGTTAATGCATTGCCAAGGTCCCTCACTTGCTGCATCAAATCGTCGGCGTTTTCACCCTTCGCTTTCGCTTGCCCCACGGCTTTTGATTTTACATTACGTTCGTTTTGTAATTCTTGGATTTTGGTTTGGAGGGTTTTGCGTTGGTTTTCGAGCGAATTTATTTTAGAAACATCCAGTGTGAGGCCCCGAGTTTTGAGTTTTTCTGCGACCATTTCGAGGTTTTGGCGGATTAATTTGGGATCCAGCATTTTAATTTCCTTCAAACAATATTTTTAAAGTATGTATGGATGGATGTGTGTTCGAACAATCTACCCCCCATCCTAACCTTCCCCCACACTGCGTGGGGGGAAGGGACTTTTAGTAGAACTTAAATTCCTTACCCCCTTGTGGGGGAAGGGACTTTTAGTAGAACTTAAATTCCTTACCCCCTTGTGGGGGAAGGGACTTTTAGTAGAACTTAAATTCCTTCCCCCCTTGTGGGGAAAGGTTAGGATGGGGGGCGGCGCTGATTGCAAATATCCCTTATTAATTCCAACACCCCATCTAAATTTACCAAAACTTCATCATTCCAAAAACGCTGAACTCTATATCCTTGTGCCTTTAACCATTCCGTACGTTGTTCATCATAAACTACTTGTCGAGATTCATTATGTTGTCCACCATCAAGCTCAATGATGAATCGTATCTCATGAGAAACAAAATCTACGATATAATTTCCTATGGGTGCTTGTTTGCGGAAGCGAATTCCTTCAATTTGTTTCAAGCGTATTTCTTGCCAAAGTTTTAATTCGGCATCAGACATGCACGTTCTTAAATTTCGTGCGCGGGCGATGTTTGTTTTGACCAATCTACCCCCCATCCTAACCTTCCCCCACACTGCGCGGGGGGAAGGGACATCCAATTTTCATATCTCTTTGCTCTACGTTTCGCGTGGGGAAGGAACTAAATTATAGAATTCGGTTGTCTCCTTAATTAACCACCCAACACTTCCTGCACCTTACGCCCAATTTCTGCAGGAGAACGGACGGTGTGGACACCAGCCGCCTCTAAGGCCGCGAATTTTTCAGCAGCCGTTCCTTTTCCACCCGCGATGATCGCGCCAGCATGGCCCATACGCTTACCTGCAGGAGCGGTGACACCAGCGATGTAAGAAACCACAGGCTTCGTGACATGCTTTTTAATATATTCCGCCGCTTCGTCCTCTGCTGTACCACCAATTTCACCAACCATGACGATAATTTCTGTCTTTGGATCTTTTTCAAACAAAGCGAGTACATCAACGAAATTCGTGCCTGGAATTGGATCTCCACCGATTCCCACACAAGTACTTTGTCCTAAACCTAACTCTGTCGTCTGGAACACGGCTTCGTACGTTAATGTACCAGAACGCGAAACAATACCCACTTTACCTGGTAAATGAATATAGCCTGGCATAATACCAATTTTACATTGGCCCGGCGTGATAACGCCTGGACAGTTAGGGCCGATTAAACGCACATCTGGATGTTGATCAAGGTAAGCTTTCACTACCAACATATCTAACGTCGGGATACCTTCCGTAATACAAACGATTAATTTAATACCCGCCTCACACGCTTCAATAATCGAATCTTTGCAAAAAGGCGCGGGAACATAAATCACAGATGCATCCGCTTTTGTTGCATCATATGCCTCTTTGACAGTATCAAAAACCGGTAGACCCAAATGTGTCTGGCCACCTTTTTCAGGCGTCACTCCTCCGACCATCTTCGTGCCATAAGCTATCGCTTGCTCAGAATGAAGCGTGCCTTGTTTACCCGTAAAACCCTGACAAATTACTTTAGTATTTTCATCAATTAAGATACTCATTTTGCACCACCTGCCGCTGCTACCACTTTTTTCGCAGCATCAGTAAAACTTTCTGCTGCAATAATATTTAAACCACTTTCTTTTAATTTTTTTGCGCCCAATTCCGCGTTATTACCTTCGAGTCGCACAACAACTGGCAAGGAAGTGCCTACTTCAGCCACGGCGCCAATAATGCCATCTGCAATCAAATCACAACGGACAATGCCACCGAAAATATTAACGAGAATCGCTTTAACGTTTTCGTCAGACAAAATAATTTTGAAAGCTTCCGTGACACGTTCTTTAGTTGCGCCACCCCCAACATCTAAGAAATTCGCAGGATTGCCGCCGTGCAATTTCACGATATCCATGGTAGCCATCGCGAGACCTGCACCATTTACCATACAACCGATGTTGCCATCTAATGCGATGTAATTGAGTTCCCAATCGCGTGCACGATTTTCGCGTTCGTCTTCTTGTGACGTATCACGAAATTCACGTAATTCTGGCTGACGATACATGGCGTTGTCATCAATATTGATCTTTCCATCGAGACACAATAAGTTGCCTTGCTCCGTAATCACCAATGGATTGATTTCTAATAAACTTAAATCACAATCCTGAAACATTTTGCCTAGACCTAACAAAATTTTAGAAAATTGTTTAATCTGATCGCCTTTCAAACCCAATGCAAAAGCCAATTGTCTAGCTTGGAAAGCTTGAATGCCAACCAATGGATCGACCACCGCGGTGAGAATTTTTTCAGGTGTTTCGTGTGCCACTTTTTCAATGTCCACACCACCTTCGGTAGATGCCATGAAAACGACGCGTTGTTTAGCACGATCAATTACTGCGCCTAAATATAATTCTTTCGCAATGTCACTCGTTTCTTCAATTAATACTTGATGAACGGGTTGGCCTTCGGCAGTCGTTTGATAAGTCACTAAACGCTTACCAATTAAGTTTTTGACGACTTCTGCCAATTCCGCTTTATCTTTTACTAATTTAACCCCACCCGCTTTGCCGCGACCGCCAGCATGTACTTGCGCTTTGACAACCCAACGTTTGGTTTTTAATTTATCTGCAATAGCTGAAGCTTCTTCGATATTCCATGCCACCTCGCCAAAAGGCACTGGTAATCCATATTTCGCCAATAATTTTTTGGCTTGGTATTCATGTAAATTCATCTTTCTCTCCGAATAACTGGATTATTTATTGAGCTCACAACATCCCCCCATCCCAACCTTCCCCCACGCTCTCGCGAGGGGAAGGGGAATCGAAATTTTATATCTCGAGCAACATGCGCGCGGGATCTTCAAGGAAGTCTTTGATCATCACTAAAAATGTCACGGATTCTTTACCGTCAATGATGCGATGATCATAAGAAAGTGCAACATACATCATGGGACGAATGACAATTTGTCCGTCAATAACGACTGGTCTTTCTTCAATCTTATGCATACCTAAAATTGCACTTTGTGGCGCATTAATAATGGGTGTTGCTAGCAATGACCCGAATACCCCACCATTCGTAATTGAGAAAGTACCGCCCTGCATTTCTTCTAAGGTTAATTTGCCATTACGTGCTTTCGCTGCATAATCCGCAATTTGCATTTCGATTTCAGCCAGGGATAATTGATCTGCATCTCGGATAACGGGCACCACTAATCCACGATCTGTCGAAACCGCAACGCCAATATCATAATATCCATGATAAACAATATCATTGCCATCAATGGAGGCATTCACTGCAGGAGAACGTTTTAAAGCTTCCACAGCCGCTTTCACAAAAAACGACATAAAACCTAATCGAATATTATGTGTCTTTTCAAACTTATCTTTATATTTGTTGCGTAACTCCATGACATTTTTCAAATTAATTTCATTGAAAGTTGTCAACATCGCGGTATTTTGCGTCACATCCAATAAACGTTCTGCGATACGTGCACGGATACGAGTCATTGGAACGCGTTTTTCGGTGCGGCCATTTAATGCGCCAGCATCTACGGAGATTTGCGGTTTAGCTGTAGTTGCGCCAACGAGATTTTCTTTCGTAATACGACCACCTTTGCCAGTCCCCTCTACTTTAGAAACATCAATATCATGTTCTTGCACGACACGACGAACGGAGGGGCTTAAGGCAGGAGCGGATGCTTCTGATTTTTTAGTCGCAGGTGCTTCTTCAGACTTAGACGGGGTTTCAGTTTCCGCTTTAGCTTTTTTCGCACCACCACCCCCTTCTTCAATCACCGCAATGATTTGGTTGGCTTGAACAACGTCGCCAGATTTTTTAATAATTTCCTTTAAAATACCGTCAACTGGCGCTGGAACCTCAAGCATGACTTTATCAGTTTCAAGGTCAACTAAGTTTTCATCTCGGGAAACCGAATCCCCCGCTTTCTTATGCCATACTGAAACGGTCGCATCAGCGATCGATTCAGGTAACATAGGAACTTTTACTTCGATAGTCATATGTGGTTCCTTAACTAATTTAAAAATTTAAACGTCGTCCCGCGGCTTGTCCGCGGGATCCAGAGCGGCGTCGAAAGTTTTCTGGATCCCGCGGACAAGCCGCGGGACGACGGGTTGTATTTATTATCCCAACGCATCTTTTAAAATCTTCGCCTGTTCTCTCAAATGCACCGAGTTATATCCACCAGAAGGTGCTGCCATGGAAGGTCGTCCGATATATCTTATGTCGCGCTTTTGACCCAAACATTCGCGTAAACTGTATTGAATACTATTCCAAGCACCCTGATTTTCCGGTTCTTCCTGACACCATACGAAATCTTTCACATGGGCGTAAGGTAGAAGAATGGTCTTTAAAAATTGATCCGGGAATGGATATAGTTGTTCGAGGCGAATCAAAGCAATATTATTTAATTTTTCTTCACGTCTTTTTTCTAATAATTCGTAGTATATCTTACCTGAACAGAAAATAACACGTTCGATATTTTTTGCATTCGTGCTTTCTAATTCAGGAATAACTAACTGAAACTCGCCTTCTGCCAATTCATCTAAACTGGATACCGCGAGCGGATTACGCAATAAACTCTTCGGTGTCATGATAATTAAAGGTTTGCGATAAGGTCTAACCATTTGCCGACGAAGCAAATGGAAAATTTGCGCAGGCGTACTAGGCACACAAACTTGCATATTATTTTGCGCGCAAAGTTGCAAATATCGCTCTAATCGCGCCGAAGAATGTTCTGGACCAATTCCTTCTTGACCATGCGGAAGCAGTAATACTAACCCACATAATCTTCCCCATTTTTGTTCGCCAGAACTGATAAATTGATCGATGACCACTTGCGCGCCATTGGCAAAATCCCCAAATTGCGCTTCCCAAATATCCAAATTATTGGGCTCGGTTGATGAAAATCCGTATTCAAAAGCCATTACCGCTTCTTCGGATAACAAAGAATCGACAATATTAATTTGCGCTTGATTTTCGGAAAGGTTGCTGAGAGGAATATATAAATTATCCGTTTTTTGATCATGTAATACGGCATGACGATGCGCAAAAGTCCCGCGCGCTGCATCTTGACCACAGAGTCGAATCGGAAAACCTTCTTCGAGCAAGGTTGCATATGCCATCGTTTCTGCATATCCCCAGTTTAATGGAGTTTCACCATCCGTCATTTTTTGACGTGCTTCCATCATTTTTTTGACTTGCGGTTGTAACACAAATCCTTCGGGAAGTGTTTCGAGTTTTTTACTAATTTTTTTCAATTGATTCAAAGGAACTGCCGTCACTGCTTTATCAGTCCATTTTGTGCCGATAAAAGGTGCCCAACGATTCGTGTACTCATAACCCTCATGATTCGCTGAATTATCAACAACTGATTTACCTTCATCTAATTTTTTACGATAAGCATCAACTAATTCTTTCTCTTTATTCGCATCAATAACGCCTTGTTCCACCAATTTGGTAGCGTACATTGTCGCAACGGTTGGCATCGCTTTAATAATTTGATACATGATAGGTTGTGTCGCAGAAGGCTCATCGGCTTCATTGTGGCCATGACGACGATAGCACACGAGATCAATGACGATATCTTTTTTGAAACGGTCACGATAATCTGCCGCAACTGATGCTGCAAACACTGCCGCTTCCGGATCATTGCCATTCACATGTAAAACAGGTGCTTGCACCATTTTCGCAACATCCGTGCAATAAATACTTGAACGCGCGTCTGCCGGATTGCTAATAGTGAAACCAACTTGGTTATTAATCACAATATGTATCGAACCACCGACCCAAAACCAGCGTGCTTGAGACATGCTGAATGTTTCCATCACCACGCCTTGACCCGCAAATGCCGCATCGCCATGAATCTGGATTGGCATAACGTATTTACGATCGGTATCTTTACGTCTACGTTGACGCGCACGTACCGAACCTTGAACGACGGGTGACACAATTTCTAAGTGCGATGGATTGAATGCAAGCGCAACGTGTAAAGCACCATTGTCAGAAGTAAGATCTGTTGAAAAACCTAAATGGTATTTCACATCGCCTGACTGATCTTCTTGATGCCCCTGATCTTCAAAATGTTCGAAAATTTTGGACGGCGCTTTTCCTAAAATATTGACGAGCACATTCAATCGACCACGATGTGCCATCCCGATCACTAAATCTTTTAATCCACTCGCCATCCCTCGAGTGACGATGGTATCCATTAAAGGAATTAAGCTATCGCCACCTTCCAATGAAAAACGTTTTTGGCCGACATACTTTAAACCTAAATATTTTTCGAGGCCATCAGCGACCACAAGGCGATCTAAAATCCGCAATTTTGTAGCTTTATCCAAGGAATAATTCGCCCAACCTTTTTCCATTTGTTCTTGAATAAAAGAAACTTCATCTAATTTCATCATATGCATATATTCGCAACCAATGGTGCTGCAATATACTTTTCGCAATGATTGATAAATTTCGTTTAACGTTGCAGATGATTTGTTTAATGCCGTATAAGTGCCGACGTCGAATACTTGATTCAAATCTTCATTCGTAAAACCATAATACGATAATTCTAATGTAGGATTATCTATACCGCGATATAATCCCAATGGATCAATATTTGCTTGTAAATGACCTAAAGTGCGATATGCAGAAATTAAATCGATGACTTTTTCTTGTTTTTTTTGATGTTCAAGATTTGCAGGCGCCGCAACGGTTTTGACTTTTTTAGAATGATGTTTTCCTAATTCTAAAAAATAATTTCGAACCCCTTGATGCGAAACATCCACCGTATTTCCCGCAACACTATTAAAATATTCTTGCCATTCCGCCGGAACATTTTCGGGATTTTGTAGATAACTTTCATAAAGATTTTCTAAATAGCTATCATTCTCCCCGGAGAGATAAGAATCTTGCCATAACTCTTGCATGGATTTTTGTGATTTCATTTTAATTACACACCTTCTTCAAGCATCTGTTCCTTAATGTTATTAATCGCTTTTGTGGGATTTAATCCTTTTGGACACACATCCACACAATTCATAATGCCGCGACAACGAAATACGCTATAGGGATCCGCTAAATCTGCCAAACGCGCTTTTTCTTCTGTATCGCGACTATCTGCAATAAAACGATACGCTTGTAGCAAACCTGCAGGACCCACAAATTTATCTGGATTCCACCAAAAAGACGGGCACGAAGTTGAGCAACATGCGCATAAAATACATTCGTATAAACCATCGAGTTTTGCGCGTTCTTCGGGGGATTGTAATCTTTCTTTGGCGGGAACTGGATCGCGATTTTGTAGGTAAGGTTTGACGCTGTTATATTGTTCGTAAAACTGCGTCATGTCAACCACTAAATCGCGAATAATTGGTAAACCCGGTAACGGTCGAATCACGATGGGTTCTTTCAAATCACTGAGATTTGTCGTACATGCTAACCCATTTTTGCCATTCATATTCATGCCGTCGGATCCGCAGACGCCTTCACGACACGAACGACGGAAAGTGAGGGTATCATCCATCGTATTTTTGATCGCAAGCAAAGCGTCCAGCACCATATGACAGCTGTGCGCATTCACGTCTACGTCATATTCTTGCATGAAAGGTTTTTTATCGGTTTCTGGATTATAACGATAAATAGAAAATCGCATGTGCATTCCTCTAGTAATGTCTTTCTTGAGGTTCTATGGGAGCAACTTCATGAGGTTTCATGTTAATGGGACGAAAATCGATACGACCATCAGCGAAATACAATGTGTGTTTCAACCATTCTTCATCATTTCTTTCAGGATAATCATATCTTGCATGCGCACCACGGCTTTCCGTGCGCTTATTGGCAAGATTTGCGGTCGCAAGTGCGGTAGCGAGAAGATTATCAAGTTCTAATGCTTCGATACGACTGGTATTGAAGCATTGATTTTTATCTTTAATGGCAGCAGTTTGTAAACGATCTTGCAGATCTTTTAATTTTTTGAAACCGCCTTCCATGTGTTCTGCCGCACGAAATACACCAAAATCCATTTGCATGACTTGTTGTAATTCAGTACGAATCGCGTCAACACTTTCACCTTTTTCGTTTCTATTCCAACGTTCCAAACCTTGAAGTGCAGCTTGAATATCATCTGGTTTGTAGTTTTTGAAGTGTAAACCTTCGCGAATACTTTGTTGTACATGTAAACCAGAGGATCGACCAAAAACCACGAGATCCAATAACGAATTCGCACCTAATCGATTAGCGCCATGTACTGAAACGCATGCGCTTTCACCTGCGGCATACAAACCGTCAATAATGACATCTTGGCCATTTTTAACCGTCAATACTTGGCCATGTATATTCGTGGGAATTCCGCCCATAATATAGTGACAAGTGGGAACAACAGGAATGGGGTCTTTCAATGGATCGACGCCTGCAAAGGTTTTCGCAAGATCACGAATACCCGGCAGACGTTTATTAATCACATCTTCACCGAGATGATCGAGTTTTAATAACACATAGTCACCTTTTGGACCACAGCCTCTTCCTTCTCGAATTTCAATAATACTTGCGCGTGCGACAACATCGCGACCCGCAAGGTCTTTCATGTTAGGCGCATAACGTTCCATAAAACGTTCGCCATCTTTATTGACGAGATAACCACCTTCACCACGGCTACCTTCTGTAATTAATACACCCGCCCCTGCAATCCCGGTCGGATGAAATTGCCAAAATTCCATATCTTGTAAAGGAATACCAGCACGCAACACCATACCAAAACCATCGCCCGTACAAATATGTGCATTGGTGGTGGATTGAAAAATACGTCCAGCACCGCCAGTCGCTAAAATGACTGCACGTGTATGGAAAAATGCGACTTCACCCGTTTCGATACAAATCGCCATGACGCCCGCGATGCCATTTTCTGTATTGACTAAATCAATTGCGAACCATTCGTTATAAAATTTGGTTTTTGCTTCAATATTTTTTTGATAAAGCGTATGCAACATTGCATGTCCGGTACGATCCGCTGCACAACAAGTGCGGTGTACAAGCTCTTTTCCGTAATTTCTGGTTTGACCGCCGAAAGCACGTTGATAAATTCTGCCATCATCTAAACGTGAAAAAGGCAATCCCATATGCTCTAATTCATAAATTGCCTGCGGTGCCACTTTACACATGTATTCGATGGCATCTTGATCGCCTAAAAAATCCGATCCTTTCACCGTATCATACATATGCCAACGCCAATCATCATCACCATCTGTATTTCCCAATGCTGCATTCACGCCGCCTTGTGCGGATACGGTGTGTGAACGTGTTGGAAATACTTTTGAAATAACCGCAATATTCAAACCTGATTGCGCAAGCTCAATGGATGCGCGGAGACCTGCTCCACCACCACCCACAATGACTGCATCAAACGTGTAAGTAGCTATATTCATTTTTTAAAAACCCCACAATATAAATAGCCCAGCCAGAAAAAAAGCTACTAGCACTAATAAAACGATTGAATTTATCGTTAAACGTAATATGGAACACTTTATGTAATCGGTGATTACTGTCCAAATTCCGATCCAGGCGTGCCATAATAATGACACAATCAGTAGCAAAGTAATAATTTTTACACTCATCGAGCTAAATAAGTTATACCAATCGGTATAAGTCACATCAGGATGCGCTACGAAAAAAACTATGATACCTACAAAATATACTGCCATTAAAAGCGCAGAAACGCGTTGTATAATCCAATCACGTAAACCTACGTGGTTGACACTTGTTACTGATTTCACCATAGCCAAATTCCTGCCAAAATCATCAATACAATACTTAGAATCATCGTTATTTGTGCGGACAATCTACCGCCTTTCAACGCATCCCCAATGTGAACATCCATCAATAGATGGCGTATTCCCGCAATAAAATGAAAAATAAATGCGGCTAATCCACACCAAATAAAGAACTTCAAACAGTTACTGGAAGACATGGCAGACTGAATATCCATAAAATCTTGCTCAGATTTTAGCGATAAATTTAATCCCCACAACATGAATGGAATGAATAAAAAAAGTATTACACCAGATATGCGGTGCAAAATAGAAACAATCGCAGGCATCGGAAAATGCATGGTGAAAAGGTTTAAGTTGACCGGTCTTCTTTCTTTTTTCACGGGGTTTTTTATTCCTTATGCTCAATTTGTTTTGAAATTCGTGCAATTGCACAAATTCGCCAAAAAATCCTCATGATTATAGCCATCGAGATACGCCAAATCAATCATAACACTGATCAGTTTGACAACTATCGTTCGAGTTCTTTATAGTTGCAGCTACTGATGATGGAGAGGATGAACATGTCGGAAAAAAAGGCGGTTTTAAGTGTAGAAAATCTAACCACAGCGTTTAATGTGTTAGCTGGTACATTAGGACCACCCGTCATTGATGTCAGCAATCTTTATAAAAGCGGTTATTTTACCTATGACCCTGGCTTTCTCTCCACAGCCGCCTGTGAGTCTAAAATAACCTATATAGACGGCGAAAAAGGTGTTTTATTATATCGCGGCTACCCAATCTCAGAACTTGCCTTAGAATCCAATTTTGTGGAAGTTTGTTATTTGTTACTCAATGGCGAACTGCCTAGTTCCAACCAATACACTGAATTTTACAAAGCCATTAATCGCCATACGATGGTACATGAACAAATTCGCAACTTTTTTAATGGATTTCGGCGGGATGCACATCCCATGGCAGTGATGGTGGGCGTGGTGGGTGCCCTTTCCGCTTTTTATCACGATACACTGGATATCACCAATCAAGAACATCGAGCAATTTCTGCGCTGAGGTTAATTGCCAAAATGCCGACCATCGCGGCGATGTGTTACAAATATTCGATTGGACAACCTTTCATGCAACCGCAGAATGATATGTCCTATACCGAAAATTTCTTACATATGATGTTTGCGACGCCTTGTGAAACCACCGTCCCAGACCCAGTTCTCGTACGCGCATTGGATCGGATTTTTATTTTACATGCTGATCATGAACAAAATGCTTCGACTTCTACCGTTCGCCTCGCGGGCTCAACCGGTGCAAATCCATTCGCTTGTATCTCTGCGGGAATTGCCGCATTGTGGGGACCAGCGCATGGCGGTGCGAATGAAGCCGCTTTAAAAATGCTTCACGAAATTGGGGATGAATCACGTATTGGTAAATTTATCGCTCGCGCGAAAGATCCAAACGACCCATTTCGATTGATAGGATTCGGTCATCGGGTTTATAAAAATTATGACCCACGCGCGAAAGTCATGAGAAAAACTTGCTATGAAGTATTAGACGCTGTCGGCGCACATGATAATCCTCTTTTCAAAATTGCAATGCAACTTGAAAAAATTGCACTAGAAGATGAATATTTTATTGAAAGAAAATTATATCCTAATGTCGATTTTTACTCAGGCATCACCTTAAGCGCCATTGGCATTCCACCGAATATGTTTACCGTTATTTTTGCGCTCGCAAGAACGACAGGATGGGTCGCACATTGGAACGAGATGATTAGCAGTCCTTATCGCTTAAGCCGTCCACGCCAACTTTACACCGGCCCCACCGAAAGAGAATATACTCCGATGAGGGCACGGGAAAAAGACAGTCATGAAAAAGTAAAATAACATTATGCAATATTGGCTTTTTAAATCTGAACCAAATACTTTCAGTATCGATGATTTGATCGCGGCACCGAAACAAACCACGCATTGGGAAGGTGTTCGTAATTATCAGGTTCGAAATTTTTTGCGCGATGACATTAAAGTCGGTGATCAAGTCTTTTTTTACCATTCTAATTGCACTCCGCCGGGTATCACAGGAATTGCTGAAGTCGTCAAAGCAGGTTATCCAGATGATAGCGCGCTAGATAAAAAATCAAAATATTTTGATCCTAAGAGTTCACCGGACAATCCCATTTGGTATCAGGTGGATGTTCGGTTTGTTAAAAAATTTCCTGAGATTGTTTCGCTTGAAAAATTAAAAAGTCTGCCTGCGTTAAAAAATATGCAGTTGACACGGAAAGGGAATCGTTTGTCCATTACTAAAGTGACAGCTGATGAGTGGAATTTTATTGGTTCGCATTTTAAGTAATAAATGTAATCAAAACTTTAATGCACCAAAATGGTGGATTACGATGCTAAAAACGCATCTAATCCACCCTACATCTTATTCAATCTTAAAAGGCTCGTACACATCTTACAAAATAATCGGTACTTTTAAAGTCGACACTCTGAAAATCTCCACCAACATTCTCATATAAAGCAAAATCGCTAGGGCTAATTAGTGGATCTTGCGTTGAGCTCCAATAGGTAGAAGTACCTAAATTGCCTACATTATTGAGAAATAAGTTAGTGTATAAATTGGGAAGGGTATTACCACATCCATAATCAGTTCCTCCGCCCTGACGCCCCAATTCACAAATAGCAGGTAAATACCAGTTAGTAAATCCTCCATCAGTTTTATTTATGCAAGCTTCGGCAGCGGGATAGTTTGGCGAAGATGAAGATAATGCATTGGTATTAGACATACCATTAGTGGTACTTGTCGCTCCTGTGACATTTGCTAAGTCTGACCAAGATGTGAAATCGCTTGATAATGCCGCAACTCCACCACTTATGCTTTGCGTATTCGGAGTCGTATCATCAACAGCATATAAATAACCATCCGAATAGATACAGCCATAACCTAAAACGACGACATTAATATTAATGCTAGTTGCATTGCTTGCGCTAACAGTTACAACCGTTGGAACAGGCGCTGTGCCTGGAGATGCGGTACACGCATTAGTTCCATCTGAAGTTGCAGTTGCTCCAGGAGTAATTGTAATATTGCACGTTGCACTTGGAGCGAGGCTACCTGTGCATGTATTACTGCTAATGGAAGTTCCAGTTGGAAAGGCAGAGGCATTAACCTGCACATTGGATGCAGCAAATGATCCTGTATTTGTTATTACAATCACCCGTGGAGTTCCAGTGAGTGCAGCATCAGAGGGATTATTAATGGACAGTGCTAAACTATTGGTTTGCGCAGATAGTGTAGTTTGAGCAAATGTTACATCTACCGTATGATTTGCTTGAATATTGCTTAATTGATAGGTAGTACCGCCGTTTTGCACCACAATACTATCCAGTAACCACTGATTAATTCCGTAGCTTGCATCAGGCGTAGCAGTAAACACGAGGGTACTTCCCGCATTGACCACCTGTGGTGTTGATGGCGAAATTGAACCATTTGCACCTGCATTCGGTATTACCGTATATTGGATAGGATTGGTATTCAAATGAATTCTTAAAATGTCTTCTACGCTAGGTTGATAACATTGTAGATTATTACCCTTCTCACATAAAATAGGTCCGCCTTTCACATCACCTTTCATCGCTGCGCCATTAACATGTAAAGTCAAAGTACATGTTCCATGAGGTGCTAATTGGCAAGGAGCACTTTGCGTTACTCCTGCAATAGGCTTCATGATTAAATTTTTAGATTTTGATGACTGATTGGTAATAAGGTAACTAATAGTAGCACTTTCATTTGTTGCCACCGTGATGTTTGTGGGTGTTTGTGGTGTAAATGTCCACAAAGGTTTGGATGCTACTGCAACTGATAACATAGAACAAAAGAAAAAAAATAGTAATATTGCATTTCTAAAAAAATATTTCTTCATGGCATATTCCTTATGAAACGTAGGTGACATTAAATAAAACACCATTGGTATAAAGATGATTTAAAGTCAACCCACTATTTGAGGTTTGTCCATTTGCATGGCCAAGACTACTTCTTCCCCAATCAGCAAATTCATAACCTATGCCCATCTGCCAATGTAGATCCACTATTTTTTGTATTCCAGCTCCTAGGGTATAAGTAAAAGTAGTTTGCGTATGAGATGAAAAATCAGGGGTAGGAACTGCTTCTGAAATAATTGGAGTACTTTCAAATTGACTTGCGTTATTAAAACCAACACCCAGGCTCGCACTTATCCATGGAACTACCGGAAAATTGGAATCTAAGAAAAACTTTCCTTTAAGTGCAACATGGCTGTGTTGGATTTGATATGAGTAATTATAATTAGCAAACTCTGGATCTCCATCATCCCAAATGACACCTGATAGCGGGGCGTCTCCAGTCACCGCAATTGCGAGACCAATTTGCCCCCATACCATGTTAGAGAATGGTTTTTGTAATCCGATAAATACTTCACCGTCAAAAACTGCATTGGTTGATTGATCAGCGTCATATGTTTTTTCAATATCAGAGGTTAGATAAATAGTTTGCGTGTCTCCTGCACTTTCCCAAACGGGACCTCCACTAAAAGCACCTACCCAAGTTGTGGGCTGGTTTGTTAACCCAATAACCGCCGTACTTAACAGTCCACTTGCAAGTGTTATCACAGCGGCAATTTTTTTCTCCATAAATACTCCTATTCTCACAATAAATAATCCTACCCTTCGATTTTTGATGCGAACGATTATTTTATTACATTAACATGAAGAATGATGAGTAATTTTATTTACTTTAGTTCTTAGATTTAGTCCTCTAATTGTACTCCTTCGGGTATTACAGGAAAGGCAATCGCTTATCCATTACTAAAGTGACAAAAGAAGAATGGAATTTTATAAAATCTGTCATGCCAGCATGTTTTTACATAGGTATCTACACAACCGTCGTCCCGCGATTTATTCGCGGGATCCAGAAAGCCCGCAATGTCGCTCTGGATCCCGCGGACGAGCCGCGGGACGACGAATTCTTTGACTTGTGTAGATACCTATGTAAAAACATGCTGGCATGACAGATAAACTCAAGGCCATGAAAGCTTACCGACCGCCATTCAATTCTCGCGGAGCAAATGCTGGGGGCCTCCTCGCCTCATTTAGGTTGGATTTTTTACCTCTCTTGCCAGAGGGTTTAAATAATTTGCCTTTATTACTTTTACTCAATTTTTTACTGTCGTGATGATTATCTTTTGATGGAACATGTAGTTCAAATTTAGGTAAATGTTTTTTCATTTCCTTTTCACCACCAAAAAGTACTGATGAATGCAATAGTTCCTCTTGAAGCTTGCCATTTAATATAACATTTTGTCTTATTTCTTCTTGTTTTAATTTCTTAAGTTCATCAGCATTTTTTTGAATAAGATTGTTTAATCTTTCCCATCGTTTTTCATAACTCCGCTCTGAAAATTTTTCACTAATGAATTTTTTGATGCGAACATCTAGTTGCATATTTTTTTCTTCGCGATTTTCATTCATTGTTTCACTAAAATTATCGATAAAATCATTCACGTTATTTTTATTTTCTATCACATACGCAGCCCCTAATGTTTTTCTCATTAAATGCGCACGCAAGTTAATTAATATATTTATTTCTTTGAAATAGGATTGTCTAACCAATTTCCATTCATTAATCATTTTATCCATTTGCAGAAAACTGTTATCTTTTTGCGAAGCATTTAATGAAGGAGAAATATTTTTAACAAGCGCTGCTATAATCTCACTGTAATATTGATTTTGGGTTTGATATTGTAATTTAAGATCTTCCCTAAGATTTTTAAACTGATCCCAGTCTATTTTAAGAGCGCTTTCTTTTCTTAGCACATTTCGAATTAATATTTTTTTTGTAAAAAAAGCTGCTGCTTGTTCACGTTTTTTTTGTTCAATACTTTCTGATAATTGCAAAAGATTTTGCAATTCTTGTTGAAAAAAATTAGGTATTTTTATATTTAACAAAGATTTTATTGGCGATAATTTTTGTAATAATTCATTTCTTTCATTTTCTAATTTTTTATAAGAATTAACTAAATCTTGAAAATTACTTTTTATAAGATTCGCTGGTATTTTTTTTTGCGCGGATAATTGTATATTTGGATTAAGTGGAGAAGGTCTATCACCATCCTCTACCCAGCTATCAAAATCTTCTTCTTCATAAAAATTACCGTCTGATGCAATAATGGGATTGGTTAAATCAATTATTGTATCAGAACTGAATGGACATACAGGAAGCATATCTTCAATGGTTAACTCCCTTTCGTTTTGTTTAAACTCATCTTTAACTTCATCATGACTTTTCATATTACGCTCGATTATTTAAATTTTTTAGTTCATCCACCACTGTCTTAATTTCCTTATGCCAAAAAATATGTTTCCTTTTTTCTAAAATATTCAAAGGAGTTTCACGACGGAAATTATACAAATTGCAATTTGCGCCTTGTTTTAAAAGGAAAATGGCGTGATCGATCGCCAACATCGAAATAGCAACATGTAATGCCGTATTATGCTGATTATTGCGATGATCGAGTATTGCACCATTGTTAATTAAAAGTTGAAGAATCTGAGTATTATTAAATGTCCAAATGACAGTGGCAATCATGGGCGTCATACTGGGCGCATTATTTACCTGTATTTCTAAATTAGGATTAGCTCCTGCGTCTAGAAATCGTTGTACGAGCTGAATATTATTTGTTTTAATCGCATAAAATAATGGCGTGAGCCCTTCCGCATTTTTTGATTCAATGCTTAAACCAGCATTTAATATTGCATCAATTTTTTTTATTTCATTATCTGTAATCGCGTTAAATAAGGCCTGCTTAGATAGAATGGTATGTTTCTCAAGATCTTCTTTGGCGGAAAGTAATGATTTATTTATTTCTTTAACCTTCGCTCTAGAATGATTGACATAGGTTTCAATGAATGCTTTGCATTCGGCATATTTTTTTTCATAGTTTTGTACAATAGCTTGTATTGAGATCAATTTCTCCTGCCAGGATTTTTTCATTGTGTCTAAAAATTCAAGATCAGGATTCGGGGCAGACAGTATATTCAACATTTTTGATTTGTAGTTTTTATTTTCTAGAATACATTTTTTTTGTTCGGCTTTTATTTTGTTTGGTAAATTCAAATAATCTGTATGAATAGCGCGATTTGTCTTAAAAAATGCATTATAATCTTTTTGTAACTGATTTAATTCATTTTTGTAAATTATCACACGAGAAGATGCATTTTGAAATTTTAAAACAAAATCAGGTGGAGGGTCTGAAAATTCTGAGAAGTGTCTTTGCATTTTTATATTATTTCCTTATTTTTTTGTAATTTTGCAACGAACGCATCATAAATTTATCACGTCAAAATTACAATATTAATTTAGTTTATTAAGATTGTGACGTGTCGAGATGGGAAAGCTAAAGTGACTCATAAAAATCGTCATTGCTCGCCATAAGCTTTCTATTGGGCGTGGCAATCCAGAGAGGCCGCTTGGATACAATAAAAATTTTTTTTTGTTCTTGTGAATGATGGTTATGCATACGAAATCCTTTTTTATATGATGTTCTAGGTATTTTTTTTAAAAATCTTCTTAACATTTTATTATTTTTCTCAAGTGATATGTTCACGCCTTTTAGACGTGAACATTCGTTTTTATTTCCTAACCTTCGCCTTTCAAACTAACATGAGGCTCCGTCTTTTTACCGCCAAATAAAAAACTAATGCCTAAATTAAACATGACATCATTATGTCCATTACCTGTTGTGCTGTAAAGATCGCGAACTTCTGCACGCATTGCGATAGTATCTCCCCAAAATAATTGGGTGCCGATACCTGCATTCACATTACCTGGATGTTTAGTATCATCACCATTATGATTGAGAGCGATCATTCCTAAACCCGCGATTACATAGGGTTCTAAATGACTACATTTTGCAAAACGTAAAATACCATCTAACGTATATAACCATCCATGAATATCTTGGTCAGTATCATTATTTTTGGTGTTGAAGAAACCAGCACCTGCTTCTACGCCAATTTTGTCAGTAATATTATAGGCAAGTGCAAAATTAGGCATAAATACATTCTTTAATTGCCAACTACTTGCATAATCATAATATGCATCAGCGAGAGTAACGGTAAAAGCGCCAGGCACATTTCCAGCATATGCGAGAGAAGTGCTTAAAAAAAGCAAAGAGAAGACTTGCCACAGCCGTGTTTTCATTTATTTGGATTCCTTTTCTTCCGGATCAAACATTTTAGGCCTTTGTCAACACTCTTTCAACTGCATTTTTCCATCCTTCATATAATTTTTCGCGTTCTTCATCTAACATTTTTGGAGTAAAACGGGCATTCGCACGCCACATGGTAGCAATATCTTCGAGAGACTTATAAACCCCTACTTTTAAACCGGCGAGATATGCCGCACCTAACGCACTCGTTTCATAACAAGCAGGACGCTCAACTTCCACTTTCAAAATATCCGTTAAAAATTGTAACAACCAATTATTCGCAACCATCCCACCATCGACACGTAAAATTTCTAATTGTGTATCACTATCTATTTGCATGGCGTGTAATAAATCGCGTGTTTGATAACAAACCGCCTCAAGCGCCGCACGTGAAATATGTGCAATATTGCTGTCACGCGTTAATCCTAAAATAGCCGCTCGAGCGTATGGATCCCAATAAGGCGCACCAAGCCCTGTAAATCCTGGCACTAAATATACGCCGTTCGTATCGGCAACTTGGGTTGCCAATACCTCTGTTTCGGCCGCGGTTTTCACAAATTTCAAAACATCACGCAACCACTTAATGGTGACACCAGCGCTAAAAATACTTCCCTCTAATCCATAAGTCACTTTGCCATTTAATCGATAGGCAATCGTGCCTAACAATTTATTTTTGGAATGAATCAATTTCGAACCAGTATTCATTAACATAAAACAGCCAGTACCATAAGTACTTTTTACCATTCCCGGATGGAAACAAGCTTGGCCAATCGTCGCCGCTTGTTGATCCCCGGCAATACCAGTAATAGGTATTTGTTTCCCAAAAAAACTTTCATGCGAAAATCCAAAATTCGCACTACTATCTAACACTTTTGGCAAAATATTCCGGGGAATATCAAAAGCTTTTAAAATATCTTCGTCCCACTCTTGGGTATTAATATTGAATAATAAGGTACGTGATGCGTTGGTGGCATCTGTCGCATGCGATTTCCCTTGTGTTAAACGCCACAATAAAAATGTATCCACCGTTCCAAAAGCCAAATCTCCATCTTCTGCATGTTTTCTTGCATCGGGAATATTCTCTAACAACCACATGACTTTCGTGGCTGAAAAATAAGGATCTAGCAAAAGGCCTGTTTTTTTCTGCAATTCAGCGTTAATAGGTTTTTCTGCTAAAGCAACGCATAAATCTGCCGTACGGCGATCTTGCCAAACTATCGCGCGCGAAATCGGTTTTCCGGTTTTTCGATCCCAAATAATGGTGGTTTCTCTTTGATTTGAAATGCCAATCGCTGCAATATCATTCGCCGATAAATGAATTTTGCGTAATGCTTCACGACAACAAGTCAGTGTATTATTCCACATTTCTTCCGGGTCTTGTTCAACCCATCCTTGCTCTGGATAAAATTGTGTTAGTTCTATTTGATGCTGACTGACCGCCTCTCCCTCTCTTGTAAAAATAATTGCGCGACTACTCGTCGTACCTTGATCAATCGCAAGTATATACAGTGTCATTTTATTCTCCTTTCAATTGTGCGATTATGTTATCCGAAAAAAAGGATAGGAGCAAAATATGAAAAATATTATCGATATGTTCATTATCGGAGGAGGAATTAATGGCGTTGCCATCGCAGCAGATGCAGCGGGTCGTGGATTATCAGTCACGCTCGCTGAGAAAAATGATTTAGGATCGGGCACATCCAGCGCCAGCAGCAAATTAATTCACGGTGGACTTCGCTATTTAGAAACTTACGAATTTAATTTAGTGCGTAAAGCATTATTAGAACGTGAAGTTTTGCTTTTTCGTGCACCACATCTCGTTCGACCGCTCGAATTTATTTTGCCACATGAAAAACATTTGCGCCCAGCATGGATGCTTCGAATAGGCTTATTTTTATATGATCATCTCGCGAAAAGAAAACATTTAGGCGGCTCGCACGCTGTCAATTTACATGATGCAAGATTTGAAAATAAATTATTTGAAAATTTGGAACGCGGATTTTCATACTTCGATTGTTTTACCGATGATAGTCGTTTAGTCATTGCAAATGCATTATCCGCAAAAAAGCATGGCGCAACTATTTTAACGCGTACGGAATTTTTATCAGCTGAACGTGAAAATAATTACTGGAATATTAGTTTAAAAAATTTATCGACAAATGAAATATTTTCTTGTTATGCAAAAGCATTAATTAACGTTGCCGGTCCCTGGGTTAAAGAAACACATGCAAAAATTAAAAATACGAATGTACGATTTGATGTGGAACTGGATAAAGGGAGCCATATTGTCGTACCGAAAATTTATAACGGGGATTATGCTTATATTTTACAAAATAAAGATAATAGAATTGTTTTCGCAATTCCTTACCATCAAAAATTTACTTTAATTGGCACAACTGATGTGCAATATTCTGGAAATCTCGATGATATTCACATTTCATCGGATGAACAATCTTATTTATGCCAACTCATTAATCAATATTTTAAAAAATCCCTAAGCCCTGCCGACATACAATGGTCCTATGCTGGCGTCCGATGTCTTCAAAAAGATAATGAAGCAAATCCTGCCGATGTCACGCGAGATTTTAAATTTTTAATGGAGGAACAGGACCAATCATTATTATTCGTCGTCATTGGTGGGAAATTAACAACACACCGCACCCTCGCGGAAGTTGCAGTTAATAAACTAAAAGATTTTTTTCCACACATGAAAAATGCATGGACAAAAACTTCCCCGCTTCCTGGTGGGGACATGACAGATTTTCAAGTATTTTCCGAAGAATTTGCGAAAGAATTTTCTTTTTTACCAAAATCACTTAGTGAACATTATGCGAAAAATTATGGCCGACGCGCGTATTTGCTCATGAAAAATAAAAATTCAATGGCAGATTTAGGTGTTGCATTTGGGCACGATCTTTTCCAAAATGAAGTAGAATATTTGTTGAAAGAAGAATGGGCAGAAACGGTAGAAGACATTATTTGGCGAAGAACTAAACTCGGACTTTTTATGTCCGAAGATGAAGTTCAATCATTAAATAATTGGTTAAAAAGGAGTTCACATGAGTCGGGATCGTCTTTTTAAAAAACCGGAAGCTGAATCACAGTTAGTCATTCAACCGATAGAAGTTATTCACCATAAATTTTTTTCCGATCAAGAGATGGTTGAAGCTTATAATGAAATTCTTTTAAAAAGAAATAGCGACATTCATCACATTGAAAAAAATGTTGGCGAAATCACTGAAATGTTCAAAGATGTCAATGATCTCATGAAAGATCAACAGCCTGCGTTGAATAATGTTTCTAAAGATATTAACGACACGAAGAATATCGCGAAAAGCGTTGAAAAGAATTTACAAGAAGCCGAGGATAAACAGAAGCGGTGGTGTATTATTTGTTGATTTGAAATAGTCACGACTTGATCTGACAGTTACCCATTTTGAAGCTATGGATTTACTGTCAGATCAAGTCGTGACTTATACAATTTATTTATTAAACTTCCTAACTTGTTGCTCAATGTTTTCAACTGTGTCCGCTCCCTCTATTTTTTTGATCCAACCCCTTTTAATGAGATAGTTAGCAATAGCGACCTTAATGTTATGAATAAATCCATAACCCGTGAACCCTGGTCGTCTTTCTTCAAGGACAGCCTTATTTTTCTCTAATTGCGTCGTACAATTTTGAATAGCATCATCAAAGTTATTCGACATAAAAGAATTTCTTATTTTAAGAATTGCCTCAACCTTACGTCTAATAAGAGCGATATCATCGAACCCAGCTCTTTCCCGGTACCCAACAGCGGCTTGTATACGCGGCCCTTGGTTATCATCTTTCGGGAATTCAAGTCCTAAATCCCAATAATCATCGGCATTCAGTTTGCCATTTTCTATAATTTTCCCAATCCGTGTTTTAGAAAACCCGGCATCATTTAAAAGGTGCGCGATATAAGAATCACATTCTTTTTGAATGGTGGTTTTACAAGCTTCTTTTTCTATTCTTTCTCTTTCTCTTTCTCTTTCTAACCTCTCTTCTTCTTTTAACCTCTCTTCTTCTTTAGGTAATAATAATTCTGAAAATTTTTCCCAAACAGAATTGTCCTCTTCCTCTTCTTGTTCTGATATTTCATTGAGGTCATTCAAAACACCCTTCTGCTGAAACAGGCTATATAATTCATCCTTCTCATTTAAACTTAGCTCAATCGATCGCACTTGCACAAAGAATTGCGCGCATTCATCAATCTGTCCGTCAAACCCATTTTTTAATTCACGGCTTAATGTAGATATTAATTTACAGGCTTTGTTATATAGATCTTTTGCAATTTGAGTAAGCGCTTCATTATCATCACGTTGCGCTAAAGACATGGTGGAACTTGAAACGTTTTTTGCGAACTGTATCATAATATCTTTAAAATCAGATAATTCTTCCTGTGTGAAATTTTCTAAAGTATCTATTCTTTGCATACCACGCCCTCGATTTCAATATGATTTCAATATTAGTTATATATTTAGACAAAAATTTTATATGTGATGAAATTATAGCAGATTAATGAAGGCTTGTCATGCCAGCATGCTTTTAGCTGGCATCCAGAAGGCCCAACTGGATGCCACCGCGCGCGTAGCTCGGCTGGCATGACAAACCTTCATTATGCCTTTTCAAAGAAGGTTAATTAACTACTCATTCGACGCGTGTTTCGCTTGAAATGCGTATTTCTCTCTGAGAATTTTCGCAGCTGATACCATGTTTTGTAACGCTAATTCCGTTTCTTTCCAATCACGGGTTTTTAAACCACAATCTGGATTAATCCATAATTGATCAATAGGAATAGATTGTGTCGCTTTTTCCATTAATTTCACCATTTCATCAATGGTTGGAATGCGTGGAGAATGAATATCATAAATCCCCGGGCCAATATCATTGGGATATTGGAAGTTTTCAAACGCTTTTAACAATTCCATATCCGAGCGTGAAGTTTCGATGGTAATAACATCTGCATCCAAGTCAGCAATTGCTTCAATCGTGTCATTAAATTCCGAATAACACATATGCGTATGAATTTGCACTTTATCTGGTACACCACAAGATGCGACTCGGAAACAATACACTGCTTGATTTAAGTAGGTTTGCCAATATTGTTGGCGCAATGGCAATCCTTCGCGAAAAGCGGGTTCATCAATTTGAATAATATGAATGCCTGATTTCGTCAAATCTTGTACTTCATCGCGTAACGCTAAGGCAATTTGTTTTGCTGTTTCGAAACGTGGTTGATCATCGCGCACAAAAGACCAGCATAAAATAGTGATAGGTCCCGTTAACATTCCTTTGACAGGTTTTTTCGTGAGAGATTGTGCGTACGCCGCCCATTCTGTCGTCATCGGTGCGGGACGACTGACATCACCATAAATAACAGGTGGTTTTACGCAACGTGAACCATAACTTTGCACCCAACCATTTTGGGTAAATGCAAAACCATTAAGTAATTCGCCAAAATATTCCACCATATCATTTCGTTCAGCTTCACCATGCACCAACACATCCAAATCTAAATCTAATTGTTTTTGAATTGCATTTTGAATATGTTGATAAATATATTCTTGATAAATATCGAAGGAAATTTTTTGCGATTTATAATCTTGACGAAGCGCGCGTATTTCTTGCGTTTGAGGAAATGAACCAATCGTAGTCGTTGCAAATTGTGGTAAGCCAAAAACTTCTTTTTGGATAATTTTGCGTTGATCATATGAACTATGACGTTTTGTCATGTCCGCAGAGATACTTTGACAACGCAGAGAAACATTTGGATTATGAATTTTTTGCGAAGATTTTCTATTTAATTGAACCGCATCACTTTCCGCCAATTTATCAAGGATTGCATGCTCTCCTTCTCGAATCCCTTTAGCGAGAGTCGCAATTTCATAGAGCTTTTGTGTTGCAAATGCAAGCCAAAGTTTAATGTCGGGATCAAGATTTTCTTCAAGGGTCACATCCACAGGCGAATGTAATAATGAACATGAACTTCCGATCCAAAGACGATCTTTCAATTTATTTTGTAATGGTTTTAACATCTCAAAAGATTTTCTTAAATCATTACGCCAAATATTTCGACCATCGACAATACCGATAGACAATACTTTTTCGGAAGTCAGATGCGAGAGAATGTCTTCGATGTTAGTTTGACCTCGTACGACATCAATATGCAATCCCGCTGTGGGCAATTCTGCGGCTAAGCCTGCATTATCTTCCAGATCACCAAAATAAGTCGTGAGCATGATATTTAATTCTGGAATTTGCAAAGATTGATACACTTCTTTGAAAGCATTTTTCCAAGCTTCTGGCAAATCGAGCACTAAAATCGGTTCATCAATCTGAATCCACTCAATTCCCGCAGCGCGAATTTTGGTTAAAATTTCTGAATAAATTGAAACTAATTTATCGAGTAAAGTTAACTTATCAAAAGATTCTTTTTCCTTACCTAACCATAAATAACTTAAAGGCCCTAATAAAATCGGCTTTACTTTACCTAATAATTTAGCTTCTTCAATTTCTGAAAATAATTTTTGATCTGTAATTTGAAATTGTTGATTCGCTGAAAATTCTGGCACCATGTAATGATAATTGGTATCAAACCATTTTGTCATTTCTAATGCGTAGGTATCTTTGCCTGTCGGTGCCCTGCCTCTCGCCATTCGAAAATACGTGTCCACATCATATTTTCCGTCTTCATTTTGAAAACGTGCGGGAATAACACCCAATAAAGCGGAGGTATCCAATACGTGGTCATACCATGAAAAATCACCCACCGATAAAAAATCGTGTCCTGCTTTTAATTGCAAATTCCAATTACATTCGCGAATGCGTTGACTTTCTTCCTTCAAGGTTTCTAAATTAATTTCACCTTTCCAATAACGTTCAAGTGCCCATTTTAAATCGCGCTTCATACCAATTCGCGGAAAACCTAAATGATGTGTAATGACCATAAGTACCCTTTTTTAAATCGCTCAGTATAGTATTTTTTAAAACATTTTAAAATGAAATTGTAATTCATATTTGGTAAAGCTATATTATCGCAAGAAAATTTTATAAATTTATATGGAGATAAATATGTTTTCAAAAAAATTTTTTTGTAACACCATTTTCATTGTATCACTTAGCACTCCCCCACTTGTCGCAAATGCAGGTTTCGATACCTATAATCACACTAATGAAGATTCCTCTGTCCGTATTACCTCAGGAGACTACAAACCCTGCTCGATGGACTTTGGTATTTATACACCTAAACAAAATTCAGACGGCACGGCGGGACATTCCAGTGCAAATGATTCACAAATTAAAGCATTATGTGTAACAAGTAAAAATAATCTCTGCACCGCAAATATTTACAACACGAATAACTGTACAGGTAAAATAGTCGGTCATGCAGAACTAAACTTACAAACTTATAAAATATCTTCAGTGGCTTCAGATGATTCACGATATAGTTTCAATAATCAGAATGGGACAAGGTTAGATATTACTTATACAAATCCGTTGTAAAACTCTTAGATAGGGTGGATTAGCCGTGTTTTTTACGACGTAATCCACCAATTTTTCTGTTATTGCCCCACCGACTGCACCGTAGGTCCTCTGCCCACTGAGCTTCGAATGGAAGCACAATCTCCTTGCCCAATAGAATTAGAAACCCATGTCGATGGAACAGAAGAATTATTTCCAACCGGCATTCCCCATGTCACGCGACTTAACTTTAAGTCAGAACATGCTGGAAAATCCCCACCATAATATTCGGTAAATGTGGTGAGACTTGCTTGCAGCCAATATTTTGAGGAAGGAATGGTGATAGTGCCAAGCTGTACTTCGATACCTGTCGTTAAATCTTTCACAAACGCCGCCCAAGAATTTGCGGTGATTTGCCATACTCTTAATCGATAAGTGGTGCCCGCGGTCCAATTGTAAGGCATACGACAACTATAACCTATTCCTTCACCCCCAAAAGTTTGACACCAGGTTCCTGGACTTCCCTCTACAGCACTTGTCGCATTCCAAATAGAAAATATTGCCCCTTTAGTCACTTGACCATTACTCTGCGACATATCGGTTTGCAAACCCAAATAACCGGTATAAGGACCAATGGCAAATTGTTCTGAAAAAAATCTCGCAGCCCCTGGTCCCGGATCAACATTTATTTTGAGAGGCATATCAATGTTATATAGTGAGCCCATTTTCATTTGAAACGAACTATACGCCGTTTGATAATCACCGCTCACCTCAGCATAACTGATTTGCATCAATCCCATTAATGCAACTGAAAACGCAATTTTCGTTAATCTCTTGCTAGATAGCTTGTCCATAAGCATTCTCCGTAAGGTTAAAAAATCTGAATGATTTTATATTTTAACTTAAACAAAATTCCATACGACTTGTAATCCATAGACATCAGCACTGCCTTCTACATCTCCATCCGTCGTTGTAACTTGTGGACCAAAACGTTGCGAAACATCGATAGGAGTAGAGCCTTGGAAAAAATGCGTCCAACCAACATCAAATCCCATCGCTTTTGTCGCTTGAAAATGCGCGCCTAATGCTAAAACGATACGATTTAAATCCGGGAGTTGAAGGTTGCGATCTTCGTCATTGGATGGGGTTTCATCATATCCAATACCACTTCGGAAAAATAATTGTTCGTTCCAATGGTAATTCGCACCAAGCGCATAATTCCAAGTGTTATGATAATTTTGTGGGATGACGACAGTTAAGTCATTCGTGGGTTCATCTGTCTCCGTAAGACCTGAAACATGTTCTAATACCAGCTGATCAAAGACATTCCATTGCGTATAACTTACAGTAGCCATCACATCCCAAGTCGGATTAAAGGAATGGAAAATACTTAAACTGGTGACGGCAGGTAATGGTACATCCGTGCGTAATTCATTACTGGTTGGCACTTCAAATAAGGTTGATAAAGGACCATTAAAATCACTATCACCATCACGTAGTTTGAGCGTGACTTTGGATTGATAACTCAAACCTACGCGTGTTTGTGGGGTAAATTGATATAAAATACCGGCATGAAAACCAAGGGCTGTGACCGCACCTTTGTTCTGTGAAGAAGTATCAAAATCTTCCGGTGCTAGAAAGCCCGCATCTAAACCAAATTGCGCAAATGCATGATCAATATCCAAACCCGCACCAACAGACAATTTATCATTTATTGCAATACCTAAAGACGGTGAGAAATCAATGACACGCAAAGATGTCAGTGTAGCAGAATATCTTGTCACCGTAGTGTCGCCGTAATCAGTTTTTAAACCAAAAGGTGCAACGACGCTCAATCCAAAAACGACATTATCAGTAAGCGGCGCAGCATAATTAAAACTTGGAACAAAATTGATAGTTCCACCCTGAGATTTGGCCGCGAGGGGAACATTATTTGGAGGTATAAAAGTACTAACCTCGACTGTCCCATCAAAAAGAAAATCAGTGGTGATAGGGTCAATCGCAACCACTAATTGTTGATTGGGAATGCGAACTAAACCTGCGGGGTTATAAAAGGCGGTACTCGCATCTTCGGCAATCGCAGCACGACCTGCATGATAATTACCAATACTGCCGCCATCTTGTTCCCATAGTTGATAACCTGATGCTAAAACATAAGTTGAAAAACTAACCGTACCAATCAATGTCATGAGAGAGAAAAGGCGCTTAATCACAAAATACTTCTTCAAGGGATCCTTCCTTTTTGTTTTACATTCGAATAAATTTGAAAAATATGATTTACAAAATAACAGTAAAGCTAATTTAATTATGCAGAAAATTCGTCTAGAATACCGGATTCATAAAACAATACAAGTCTTTTTATTTCAAAAAATTTAGGAGATTTTTTTAATGGCAGAAACTCCATCAACCATGTTACCTCTTGGTAAAAAAGCACCTGATTTTATACTACCTGACACCATCTCTGGACAGATGATGGAATTAGAAAATATTAAATCCTCCGTTGCAACTGTTATTATGTTTATCTGCAATCATTGTCCGTATGTCAAATATATTGAAAAAAAACTTTTAGAAGTCGTAAAGTTTTATCAACAAAAAGGTGTAGTTTTTATCGCAATTAATTCTAATGATGTTCTGAAATATCCTGATGACAATCCTGCCAATATGCAAAAAGAAGCGTTAAAGTTAAACTACACCTTTCCTTATTTGTTTGATGAAACGCAAGAAGTTGCACGGGCTTATCAAGCAGCATGTACGCCAGATTTTTATCTATTTGACCAAAATTTAGCATGCGTTTATCGCGGAAGATTTGATAACGCAACACCGAGAAATCACTCCCCTGTTACCGGTATTGATTTAACAAATGCATTAGACAATCTTTTGACAAATAATCCGATTGATGCAAATCAATATCCAAGCCTAGGCTGCAATATAAAATGGAAATGAGGTAAAATAATAGGTGTTACGAAACTGTATTTGCAACAACCAATAAATATATGCAATGGCATTAATTAAGGAGAATCACATGAAAAAAATTATTTTGATGTTATGCTGTTTCGCTTTTACATTTTCGATCGTTTCAACATCCTTTGCCAATCCTTGCAGAAGTATTGCAAGAGCTTGTATGAAAGCTGGCTACTATCAAGGCGGCAATGCGCACGGTAAAGGTTTAGTTGTTAACTGCATGTTACCCGTCACCTCCAAAAAGATGAGACTTCCTAACACCAATTTTAGCAATGAAACATTAGATACTTGTCATGCAATGATCAAAGAAAAAATGAAAGAACAAATGGGTCGTTAAAAAAAACAGAGGGGAAACTCTCTGTTTTATTTTATTTCACGGACAATTTATTTGCCAGCTTCGGCTCAACTTTTTTATTTTTAGAATTGGTTGGAGCAGGTTTAAATGTAGAGAAATGCTTATTGTAAAACTCCGTGAATTTATTAGTATTTGGAAGTTTTTTTATTGCCGCCTGTTCGTTAATCGCATACCTTATTTCACTGATCGCCGAAAGAAAAGGCGCCGGATACCCTCGATATGCTTCGAGCATCATAGCTAAAGGCATGTGAGTGCAAATCTCCAGCGCTTTGGGTCTACCTGTATCAGAATCAATAGCTGTATTGGCTGCAAGTTGAATAAGTTTGTCTTGATCATAAAGCTTATGAGTAATTTCATGAACTTCATCACTGCTTGGCATTATTACTGATATTGGTTTAGCTGGTGTTTCCCATGAAACAGCGCAGTGTAATTTACGCTCTGAACTACTCACTGAATCACCTACTGAATCATCTAAATATTCGACGAATTTTCTTATTTCGCAACATCTACTAACAATGCTCCAGTCTGTGTTATGTAAAAAATGTACTAATTCAATAAATTATAACTTATTGAAATTTCAAAAATATTTTTTCCACCGCTTAACTACAATAGTCTATTTGTCAAATTTTGACCATGAACCCTTGAATAAAGTCACATTTTATACAATAATAGGTATAAATAAACGAGGAATTACCCATGCCTAATATCCAAAAACTCAATGCTATTAAAAATGCATCATCATCGACATCTGATCGAAAAAAGTCTATTGAGGCCTACTTAAGAGAAGAAAAAGACGCAGAACCCCTGATACGAGACACCCTTCAACACTGGCTTGAATCTAAAAATCCCATAGCGGATGACGATATTCGTGATTTTATCGTAGTGGTTAATGAAACTGAAAACATCACGGCTATCGCAAAAAAAGATTTAGAAAATGAACGCTTAACATCAAAATATTTTGGCAGTCAGTATTCATTAGATAAAACACTAACAAGAGAAGAAGTATTACAAATTCAATTATCTTTTTCTTATATTAAAAATCTTAAGGCTTTACAAGCACGTTATGAACAAAAATATCAAGTTATAAGTATTCCTCAAAGTGCAAGGAAAGATGCTCCGGGTGAAATTGATATGGAATTTATTTCTTCAATATCTGAACGAATTAAAGATGAAGCGACTAAAAAAGCTGCGATAGAATATAAAAACAAATATCTTGTTGAGAAATTTCAAAATGAATTAGCTATTCGGAATATTATTGCAAAAGAAGAAAAAGACTTCGCGGCATTGAGAAAAAAGATAGAAGATCAATATGTACCTGATACTGCGGCCATGATTCCTGTATATCAGGAAAAATTAGCGGAAATAAAATCTCAAAAAGAAGCAAATCTAAAACAATTAACAAGTTTAAAATCACGAGAAACAAAAGATATGCCGCTTCTGGAAGATGATTATCATGCAATTACCATTAAATTTAATGAATTAATAGAGAGAACTACTACAAGTACAGAATACAAACAGCAATTTAATCATATTAAAATTCATACTGGAGAAATGTCAGCAAAAGCTAAGAACTTGCTTCGTGAAAGCCTTGATGGTTACGATTTCAATAAAACTTTAATTTTTAGTAGTAAACAAAATGATATAAAAACTTATCTCCAATCACAAATCGCTAAATTTCAGGGCTTACAATCTAACCACCCTGAAGAATTAAAAAGATTTGAGCTTATCAAGAAGCAAATAGTTTTATTAGAACAAGCAAATATAAAACTCATAGAAAAAGAAAAAGATGCTGAAGAGGAAGTTGCAAAAGCACAAGAGGATTTACAGCATTTAAATAAAAACATTCATGATAGATTTACGGCTGGCGATCGAAGCTTGGAAAAAATGTTGACTGTCAGCATGGAACATTCAGGACATTCTGCAAAAAAAGTAACGCCTGCGACTCATACTTCTACTCGCCCTACTCCAGATTGGATTTCAAATACCGTTACTTATGTCCAAAAAATTGGGGATAACATTAACCATTTTACAGCAAAGAAAAAAATTGCAGATGAAAAACATAATACAAAAAGATCCGAGAGATATGAAAAAGCAATTGCATCATTTAAAGGACTGCAAAAATTTGGACTTTACTGTTGTAATGATAAAGATTCCAAAAATTATCAGTCTAATAAAGCTGAGCTTTTACATTATGCTGAAGCTGCGCAAAAAGACTTAGAGGAAAGTCGCGCTTTGAAAAAAGGCGGAATATTAGGGCTCGGTGGAATGAGAGCAAAGTTCCAGAAAAAAGGCGAAATTCAGAATGAATTAGATGAGTTTGTAAAAGCGTTGAAAAAATGATGATGCGCGTAGTCATCTTGTCATGCCAGCATGCTTTTAGCTTGCATCCAGTTGGCATCTAGCAGAACCGCTTGGATGCCAGCTAAAAGCATGCTGGCATGACAAGGTTACCTAAGCCACATGCGACTCCCACACATCTTCCGCATCAAGCTTTTCGCCACGTTCTTCGCATTGTTTACGATATTCTTCGTATAATTCATGAATGCCTTGTTTTTTCGCATAATGAATGGGGCCGCCGCGGAATGGCGCGAAACCGGTGCCGAAAATCATGCCTGCATCTAACAAATCAGCATCACTCACCACACCTTCCCGTAAACAAGCAAAAGATTCATCTAGCATACGTAAAACGAGACGGTTTGCGATAGGCTCAAGTGGTTTATTATATTCACTTGCTTTTGGTGGGATTTTTTTACCATCCTTCGTATATTGATAAAAACCTTTTCCAGTTTTGCGTCCCAATTGACGTTTTTCCACTAATTGAACTAATTGCGGTGGAATGCTGGTATTAAAATATTGTCCTAAATGTTGCGCTACGGAAAGACAAACATCTAAGCCCACCACATCAGCAAGCGTCACGGGTCCCATCGGCATGCCAAAATCTACCATGGCTTTATCAATCGCGGTTGCGGGAATTCCTTCGTTTAACATCGCAACGCTTTCTAATAAATACGGCATCAAAATTCGATTGACCAAAAATCCTGGGCTACTTTTTACCGGTAACGGTAAACGATCAATGCGTCGGGTGAATGCCATTGCTTTATTAATTACTAAAGGATCAGTGCGATTGCCCTGCACGATTTCGACCAATTGCATTTTAGAAACTGGATTAAAGAAATGAATCCCCACCAATCGTTCCGGTGTCTGCATCACAGCATTAATTTCATCCAAAGGAATGCTCGAAGTATTCGTGGCCAAAATTGCTTGCGGTTTGGCTTGATATTCTAAAGACTTAAATAATTCTTGTTTCGCTTGTAAATCTTCGTAAATCGCCTCGATAATAATATCAGCATGCGCCACCCCCGTGCCTTTGACATCAGGCATTAATCGATCCATGGCTCGCTGAATTAAGTAAGGCTCTTTTAATTTTTCTTTGTAAAGTTGGTAAGCACGCTTAATCGCAGGCGCAATGTACTTTGGATCTCGATCTTGCAAAGTTACACGCAAACCTCGCATTGCACACCATGCTGCAATATCACCACCCATAGTGCCCGCACCAATCACGTGCACATGTTCGGGCTGGAATTTCGTTTCTTTTGCTAAACCTTTTAATCTTTCTTGCAAGAAAAATACTCTTACTAAATTTTCGCAAGTATCACTAAAAAATAATTTGCCACATCCACGCGCTTCTTTTTCATAAGGTAAATCACCCGCAACTCCCACTTGTTCCCAATTCTGTAACACTTGAAATGGTGAAGGATAATGCTCGGGATTGGCTTTGGCGCGTAATTGTTTTCGCATGAAAGGCGCGAGTAACATCCGAGCCGGTTTTGAATTCGTAAATGCCTGTAAGGCTGTCGCTTTGTGTGGGGCTGGATGTTGTAACGCATAATATTTTGCAGCACGAACGAGTTGCCGTCTTGGTACCGCCGCATCAACAAAACCAATTTTTGCCGCAACCTTACCACTGACGGTATGACCTGATAAGATGAGATTCATCGCTTGCGGTGCACCGACTGATCGAGGTAAACGCACACTGCCACCCCAACCTGGATAAATACCTAATTTGACTTCCGGCAAACCAAGCGTAGTTTTAGGACCTTCATCAGCAGATTTAGAACCATCCTCTGCCACGCGATAACGACAAGCGAGCGCAAGCTCCAAACCACCCCCAACACAATATCCATCGATCATCGCAACAAATGGAATTTTTGAATCTTCGATTTGTTGAAAAATATGTTGTCCACGACGTAACAATTCAACCGCTTGCGGAATATCTTTAAATTTGGTGAATTGTGAAATATCCGCACCGGCAATAAATCCATTTTTCTTGCCCGATGCAACAATGACACCCTTATGTTCCGTGTCTTTTTGAATCAAAGCGACAATCTGGGACAATTCATCCATGACTGCTTGATCTAAGGTATTAACGGATGCATTTTGTTTGTCGAAAAACAACCACAATACTCGATCTGAATCACTTTCTAAACGCCAGTGTTGAAAATTTTGCATCCTGCTCATACGCTCACCTCAGAAACATTTTCGATTAACATCGCACCACCTTGACCACCCCCAATACAAATTGCGGCCATACCACGTTTGCTATTGGTACGTTTTAAAATATTCGCCAAACGTAAAACTATACGCGCGCCACTCGCACCCACTGGATGGCCTAACGCGACAGCACCCCCATCCACATTTAATTTATTGGGATCTATCGTGCCAAATGCATGATCTAACCCAAGATAATGTTGGCAATATTCTTCACTTTCTAAAGCCGCAACACATGCTAATACCTGTGCTGCAAAAGCTTCGTTAATTTCCCAATAATCAATATCGGAAATGGTCAAATGATCTTTCTTAATTAATTTTGCGGCAGCATATACGGGACCTAAACCCATTTCCGCAGGATCAAGACCTGCCCATGCGGTATCTCGGATCCGAGCTAAAACGGGCAAATGATATTTTTTGACAGCATCAGCGCTTGCTAATAAAACCAACGCAGCACCATCGGTAACTTGCGAACTATTACCAGCCGTGACCAACCCGAATTTTTTATCAAAGAAAGGTTTTAAACTCCCTAATTTTTCCATCGTCGTGTCACGACGTAATCCATCATCAGTGACAAAATATTCCCCATTGGTACCAAACGCTGCCACCACATCGCCAAGATAATGATTATCTTCTGCTTTCGCCACACGACGATGGCTTTCGAGTGAAAAAGCATCCATTTCTTCTCGTGTGATGTGAAAACGATTGGCAAGAATTTCAGCCGTTTGACCCATATTTAAATTGACTGAAAAGTCAGTCAATCCCTTAAGCAAAGCAATGACTGGCGCAAGATAATTAGGGCGGAACTGTGCCACTTGTTTCATTTTCATTGGAAAACTCTTGGCAGCCCATAATCCAGCCAACCAATTTGTCATTCGTTGATTAAACAATAACGGTGCACGACTCATCGCTTCTGTGCCGCCCGCTAACACTAAATCATGACGTCCAATCGCAATATCTTTGACTGCGCTATCGATAGATTGCATACCAGAAGCACAGTTGCGTTGTACCGTAAAAGCCGGCATCGCATCCCCACAGCCTAAACGTAAAGCAATCACACGCGCAATATTCGCTTCTTCAGGACTTGGCATCACACAACCGATGACGACCTCTCCTAAATCCTTAGGAGAAAAAGGTTGTCTTGCTAATAATTCGCGACCGGCTTGCACCGCTAAATCGGAGGCACTAAATGCGCCAGGTTTGCTGCGCGCTTTTAAAAATGGGGTGCGTGCTCCATCTACAATATATACATCTCGTGACATGTGTTGGCTTTCCATCTTGCGATTCCCTTTTTGCTATTTCACTATCGTACTTAGATCAAAGGTGAATTCATTGACTTGAATCACTTCTTGATAGATTTGATTGAACTCATTTAAAAGTGTTGTTTCATGTTCTGTTAACACGCCATTTTGATAAGATGCTTGAATTCGATCATCGAGCGTGCCCAGACGCGGTACTTTACCATTTTTTACGCCAGTTTGAAATTTTTTCCAAATCGGATCGACTTCTTTCGTTTTTAATAAAGCATTTTCCATCCGACGCATGGAATCTTCATCGTCTTTTGCAATATAGCAATATTGTGTTAACCGATCTCGAAAAGGAGAAGGATCCACCATGGCCGCCACAATTTTATGTGAAACAAAGTCAGTGGGTTTATGGTAGGCCGCTCCCCATGGAAAAATAATGACACGCAATAATTTTCCTAACCAGCGAATCGGAAAATTATTAAATAATTCATTACACGCGACTTGAATATCGTATAAACACTTTTCCACTGACCATTTAACATAATATGCATCAGATTGCGGGCTTCCATGATCTTTATCATATTTCAAAACAGAGGATGCTAAATATAATTGACTTAAAATATCACCTAATCGCGCAGAAATACGTTCTTTACGTTTTAAATTGCCGCCCAAAATTAACATGCACATATCAGATAACAATGCTAATGCAGAACTCATGCGAGTCAGTTGTCGATAATATTTTGCAGTGCGGCCTCTGGTGGGTGATGCAAAAAGATAGCCGCCAGTTACACCGCCGACAAAAGAACGCGCTAAATTACTGACGGTATAACCAATATGCGATTGTAATAAACCATCTAATTGATCGAGATTATTTTCGACATTTTCGACACTCAGTAATTCAACTTCACGCTGAATATACGGATGACATCGAATAGCGCCCTGCCCAAAAATAATTAAACTTCGCGTTAAAATATTAGCGCCTTCAACAGTAATGCTGATCGGTATAGAAAAATGTTTTGCAGCTAAAAAATTACGTGGGCCCATTTGAATCATTTGTCCCGCATGGATATCCATCGCATGCGCAATCACTCGACGGGATAATTCTGTCATGTGATATTTCGCGATGGCTGATGCGATCGCGGGGCGAACTTTTTGATCCACCGCGCCCGCCGTCATCATGCGGCCCGATTCTAATATATACGTAAATCCTGCGATTTCGCTTAAAGCTTCTTCAATACCTTCAAACTGTGAAATGGGCACATTAAATTGTTTGCGTAAACGCGCGTATGCTCCCGTCATGCGATAAGTTAATTTTCCGCATGCCGTACTTAAAGCAGGAAGTGAAATCGCACGCCCAATCGCAAGCGACTCCATGATCATTCGCCAACCAAACCCGGCTCTTTCTACTCCACCAATGATCCAATCCATCGGAATAAAAACATCTTTGCCACGCGTCGGACCGTTCATAAATCCGAGGCCCATAGGCATATGTCGCGTGCCAATTTCAACCCCGGGATGTTTCGTCGGAATAAGACCCAGTGTAATACCAATATCTTCTTTATTTCCCAATAAATGATCTGGATCGAACATCCGAAAAGCAATACCAAGTACACTCGCGACAGGTGCGAGTGTGATATAACGTTTGTCCCAACTCAGGCGAATACCTAAAATTTCTTTCCCTTCAAACATACCGCGACACACAATCCCAGAATCGGTAATCGATGCTGCATCGCTACCGGCTTCAGGGGCTGTTAATGCAAAGGAAGGAATTTCTTCCCCTCGCGCCAGACGTGGTAAATAATAATCTTTTTGTTCCGTCGTACCGTAATGCAAAATGAGTTCTGCGGGACCCAAAGAATTTGGAACCATCGTATTCACTGCCGCACTCATGCACCGCGATGCAATTTTCATGACAATAGTAGAATGCGCGATAGCTGAAAATCCCAATCCACCATATTCTTTTGGAATCACTAAACCAAAAAAACGTTCTTTTTTTAAATAATCCCACACATCTTCGGACAAATCTTTATGTTGGATAACATCCCATTCATTAATCTTTTGACAAAGTGTTTCCACCTGATTTTCTAAAAAAAGTAATTCCTCAGCACTTAATGCAGGCTTTGGCATTTGCAAAAGCTTTTTCCAATTCGGTTGTCCGCAAAACAATTCTTTTTCCCACCATACATCACCCGCTTCAATGGCATCGCGCTCGCCAGAGCTCATCGGTGGCATACGTTTTTGTAATGCTAATATCATGGGTTTTGTGAAATATTGTTTACGATATATCGTTAAATTTGCATAGGCCGCAGCAGCAAAATAAAGAATAAAAGCAACGATTAAAAAAACAAAACCTAAGGAACCAAAAATCGCAAATGCGATTAATGTGACACCAATCACTGATGTCCATACAACGGCAGGCATTCTAAAATATGCCATGGATAAAACAATGGAGATGAATATCAAAATTTGAATTGCAAGCATGCTGAATTCTTCCTTGCTCTATAGCTGTTGCGAAATTAAAAAACTACATGTCATGCCAGCATGTTTTTAGCTGGCATGACAGATTATTTTGCAACACCGCCCTTTATCTTAAGCTAGGAAGTATAAGTCAAAAGCTGATTTTAATGCTAGTAAATTTTTATTGTTTCACGACGGAATTTTTGAGTAAAATTGACATCTTTTCGACACTCAGAGGGGGGCATAATAAATAACCTTGACCTTTTCTACAATTTTTATTCAATAAAAAATTTAATTGTTCTTCCGTCTCAATTCCTTCAGCAATCACATCGACATGCATGCGATTTCCGATATCAATTATCGCTTCAACAATGATAGAATCTTTGGCATCAGTCGCGATATTTTTTATGAAAGTCTTATCAATTTTGATCGCTCGCAATGGCAATAATTTTAAATGCGTAAACGAAGAATATCCTGTCCCGAAATCATCCACTGAAAAAGTTAATCCGGATTCTTGTAATTCTTTAATCACACTTTCTGATAAAACGGAATTGGATAATAATACTGTTTCGGTAATTTCTGCATCAAATAATTCGATGGGTAACCCCGAATTTTCAATGACATTTAAAATAGATTTTGTCAGGTTTTTTTGCAATAACAATGATGCCGAAACATTAAATGAAATTTTAAAATTTTGGGCTCGATCTAACTCCCATTCGTAAGCTTGTCGACAAATTTCTCCTAAAACCCATTCCGTAATTTGAAAAATAATTCCACTTTCTTCTGCGAGCGGAATAAAAACATCTGGTAAAATAAGACCTCTCACTTTATGATGCCAACGCAATAAAGCTTCGAGACCTACCATTTTCTTTTCTTTTAAATCATAGATTGGTTGATAATAGAGAAGAAATTCTTTTTTATCTAATGCAAAATTCAAATCATTTTCTAATTCGATTTGTTGTTTATATTGTAATTGTTTAGCAGCACTATGAAACTGATAATTATTAGGACCTATTTTTTTCGCGTGATACATCGCAATATCTGCGTTCTGAAAAACACTTGCCGCATCATGTCCGTCCTCTGGATAAAAAGCGATACCCATACTCAGCTTAACAAGCACTTCTATTTTGTTAACGATAAAAGATTTTGATATATTCTCAATTATTTTTTGGGCAATCACATCGGTATCATGAGGGTTTTCAATATCTTTTAAAATAATAACAAATTCATCTCCACCCACTCTCGCAATAAAATCATTATCGCGTAGGCAAGATTTTAAACGTTTAGCAACTTCTTTTAATAATGCATCTCCCAAGAGATGACCCACGTTATCATTGATCATTTTAAAATTATCAAGATCAATAAATAATAAAGCAAAAGGTAATTGCGTAACATCTGCTTCTTCAATTGACTTCAAAATTTGATTTTCAAATAAAGCAGGATTTCCAATTTCGGTTAATACGTCTTTCGTCGCATAAAAATATAATTGTTTTTTTAAATCCGAAAGATGTTGCATGCGTTTAACATAAATTTTTATTAGCATTTCATCGTCTGTTTGGATATAAAAATCGTCGAATCCAGCGTCAATTGCTTTCATCAGAGATTCATCGGCATCGGATGAATAGTAAATCATAACGGTTTTATGAAATTCTTCTTCTGAATAAATTTTCTTTACATACTGAAATGCATCAAACTGATGATCGATGATAACAACATCAGGCTGGAATAATTTAAACTTTGAAATAATTTGATCTTCTTTATCCACGAAAGCGACATCATGATTACATTGTTGTAGCACTTTTTCGAGTTTATTTCCTGGAAGCGCAATCATTAAAATTTTCATGGACTTAAATCTCAGGGGGGCGTTATAAATAGCATAAAACAAATCCCGAAAATGCGCATCTGTGGTGATTATTTATTGATCAAATATAGAGGATATGGTATATTTAATCCCTTGTCTTTGTCATCCTGAGCGAAGCGAAGGATCGGTTTAAATTACCACTACAGTATGGATCGTAAACTGATCCTTCGCTTCGCTCAGGATGACAAGCTTCGTTTAGAGGAATTCATGCAAAAGTTACTTTTGTTTATATTTACTTTATTTTTCCTAAATTTTAATTCATGCGCTCTACCTAAAGTGAATGAAAATATACTGTCGTATAAAATTTATGGTACCACCGGACATGAATTACAAAACCAAATGAATACCGTGGGTCCTAAAAACCGTACCCATCAATTTAATGCAAGCACACAATGGTTTGTGACTTGGAATTATGGTTATCAATCTACAAAAAATTCTTGTCATTTAACTTCACTCGAAGTTAATTTACATATTTTTTATTTACTTCCTATTTGGATGAATTACAAAAATTCGCACGCCGGGCTTCAAAAAAGATGGGGTCTTTGTTTTAAACAATTACGAAACCATGAAGCAGGACATGGAGAAAATGGTAAAAAAGCTGCGATTGTCATTGAAAAAGCGTTACTAAAAGTTTCACCCCAAAGTAGTTGCGATCAATTAAAAACAAAAATTGACACTATCGCTAATCAAATTATTAATGATTATCTGAGTAAAGATTTGGAATACGATAAGTTTACTCAGCATGGGCGGGTTTGATTGATGATGTGGTGGATTAGGCGTGCTTTTTACGACGTAATCCACCAAAACATTACAATACTAACCACCTCTCGACAAGTTTCTAATTTTGGTTACCAAATTATCAGCAGAATCTTTTGTTATAACATCTTGCGTATCAGATATCCTTTTTACGCCTTTACACATGCCATAAGTTGCGCCAAACATACCGCCAGAAATTAAGCCAATGGTGGCACCTACACCAAAGCCTGCCGCTGCACCGGTTGCGCTACCCAATGGCGCCAGGACACAACCAACAGGACTTGAAACAATCGCGGCTCCCACCGCTCCACCTGCAGCACCTACCACGGCCCCGGCGACTCCACCTGTCATACCTGCCGCAACACCACAGCGAATCATCCATTTAGCAACAGAAGCAATAAGTGTTTTTACATGGAATAGCAACCTTCGATAAAGAGGAATGGTTTCTTTTCTATTTGTTAATAAGTTCGCAGTAAATTGAAGCTCACCTAATGATTTATCTAGTGCAGGTTTATCTTTTGGAAAATCACCCACTGCTTTCATTAACGAGGTAATATTATTTTTAAGCTGCGGAATCCATTTAACGCTATATTTAAGAAACTCTTCTTCTCTTTCTAATTCCGCAACATTCAAAATCAATTGTTTTAGTTGGTCTACGATTTCTTTAGAAATACCTTTCTCTTCTAAATCCGAGAGCCCCACTTTAAATTCTATTAAATCTGCATCATCCCATGAAGGAATATTTTTGAGAAATTTTTGTAAACGACGAAGAACGGATGGAGAAGTGCTGGTTGGTGGAGTTTGTGGTTTAATTTTCGCATCTCTATCTGAATGTTTTCCATCTCGTACTTCTGAATACTTCGAGTCAATTTCGAAAGAACCCGCATCATGTACTTTTGTTTCTCGCTCTATCGGCTTTTCTTTTGACTCTGCTTCACTCTTAAATTTTAAAGCACCAATATCTACCTTATGCTTAAAACTGTCTTCCGGTAATTTTGGTAAATTTGACAAAGATCTTTTATTTGTTTTAGCACGCTCTATGACTTCTTCTTTAGCTTTTTCTGATAAAGGTATAAAATGCTCAAGTTCGATGGAGTTATATGACTTTCCTTTAGCGCCCTGCATTGATTTTGCTTCAATGCCGGAGCTCGCTTCTTCCTTTGGCTCAACAGAATTTTGTACAAATACCCACATTTCTCGTAATAAATTGAGATCGAGGAATATTCGTTGCATATCAATAGGTTGATTGGTAAGGGGATTACGTGGCTCTATTCCTCTTGATTGTTGATTTTGCACATAGGCTTGTAAATTATAATAATCAAAAGAATAAGGAACCGCCGTATCTCCAGTTTGATCAAAGACAATCACAGGACTACGCATGATTTGGCCGCTCAAGGGGCAGCGATATTTGTTCGGAGCAATATCAAATAGAGAAATTGGTTTAACGACACCACTCGTATCATCTTTACTTTTAACTTCTGCATTTACCGCTTCTTCCGTTAATTGATAGAGTGGTGGGTGTTCGTCCATGTTCCATTGCCAATGCTTACTACCATGTTTAAATAATTCCTCTAAAACGCCATGCAACCCATGTGCTTCATAATATTTAATCGCCTCCTGTCTATTCGATAGAGTACTCATACTAAATACACGACTATGATGAGAATCGATAAGATACCTTTCACCCGATTTTGTTTCGCATATCACAAAATTATGACCATCAAGATTGTGAGCGGTACCCCGGAATTGATTGACAGATGTTAATGCTGTATGTTGACCCAACAATATCGATGTTAAGAAAGCGTGATGACGACAAGTATTTTGCCTTTTCGGAGGATCGAGCAAATGTTCTACGGAAACAAGACCTACGTTACCCTGGGATTTATGTTCATACACTTTCCCTAAGTTAACTCGTGATAATGCAATAAATTCACGGATTTGCTTTTCATCGATAGTTTGTGAGTTGATATCAATATTTTTAAGTTTTATTGATTGTCTAATCGAAGGAATATCTGCATAAATTGCAGGTCGGTTCGTGACTCCTGCATCTAAGGAAATCGCATTAGTTTTTTTCTTATCACAAAAATTGAAATGACGATCAACAACATCCATATTTTGATTTTTATATTTAAATTTAGTCGTTCCGAAAGTCTCCTGTTGCAAATTCCTCATTCGAAGTGTTCTACCAGCAGAAGAAGTCATTGTTGAGGTCGTTGAAAGCATTTCTTTCGATTGTGCTTTCGATAAAGATTTCAAACGTACACATTGTTGCAACATTGTTCGAAGGGTAAGAACTGAAGGACTGTCTTCGTCAAGAAGTGTAAGCATTTTAGAAAATTGTTCGATATATTTTTTTTGCAATTCTCCAAGAGTCTCTTCTTTTTTCAAATTTCCCGCACGATATTCTTCATCATAATAATATATCGACAATGGACTAGAAGCATTTATAAGAAATTGAGAAAATTTTGGAAGAATTTTCTTTAATTCTTCATTGACCCATAACTCTATAATTTCCTTTTGAGAAGACGCTGGTGCTTCTTTTAGAGTAACTTGATAATTTTGCTCATTAATAATAAGTTCTAGTTTTTGTTTTTTAATTTTTGCAGGTGTGTAATTGGTTGAATAAAGTTGCTGCCACTCTTCATCTTTCGTCATACCGCAATCATGAGTTCTTGTATCGCCATTGAAAGATTGTTGTAAACATGTTCTTTTCCCTAAATATTCTTCACTACGTCTATTGATGAAATCATCAAAAGTTTGTGTATCTTTTAAATACACATGTGCGCAATCGCCTTGCTTACCAATTATTTCTAAAATAGCTTCAGAATACTCAGGGCCATATCCTAAAGCCACAAATCTTATCAAACCAACTGCATCCGTAACTTCCTTAAACTTGTCATTTGCCGCTTTTTCCGATTTTATCTCTCTATCTGCACCATCTGATAATATAAACATGGTGGTATTCTTAGGATCAAATGTAGCTTTTTGTAATTGCTTAACCACTGCATCTAATCCTTTTCCCATATAGGTTTGCAAGCGACGTGTTATTAACCCGTTGACATCAATGTTTTTATCAATTGCGGTGTCTCCTATAATTTCTCCTTTATAATCATATGCTCCTAATATAATACGTGGCTTAGGTATTCTTTTTTCCAATTGCGCTATCCATAATTTTGTTTTTGCACGCATTTCATCCATGACTGGCTCCATGCTTCCACTTACATCAACCAGAATAACGATGGTTTCACCTTTCAAATCATTCTGAGTAACATTTGTAACAGTACTTCTTACAAAAGTAATATCTTTTTCAAAAGGATGAGGGCACCACTCAGCGGAAATAACAGGTTTTGTATCGGATTGGTCGGATTTGTCTGATCTAGGCATAAAGAATGGCCTTATAATTATGAGTTATCGATGGTGCTCCAAAATAACCCAACTCGCTGATTTTTGTCAAGCATTTGTCTTTATTTCAGCAAAATTTGTAGTATTTTTTCTCATTCTTCCGTTATACTTTTTCGCGAAAAATTTTAAAGATAATGAAGAATAACGATAGAGAAGGAATTTTATGCGAACCAATCCATTAATTGAATCCGCCGCACCCGGATGGATCCCCGTTTTCACGGGGATGACAAAAATTTTGATGTTAAAAAGATCGATGCTGTGTTATCACTGGTGTTTCTAACTGGCAAAGCGTGCGGAGTTGTTTCTCCACTTTATTTATCATATTAAAAACCAAACTTCCCGGCTGATTAGAAATACTTCCTATGGTTTTTGCAAATTTAGCGTATTTGCTATCACTTAATGATCGAACAGGTCCAATCTTAGGTTTGACTTGATCATATTGATGACGATATTGATTTTTTGAATTTTCTAATATGCTTAGATCTAAGTGCTTAAGCGCTCTCGTCGCGGCTTTCAGTATTTGATACATACTTTCATTTTTAGGACCTTCAGCGACTTCGATTTTTTGCCATGCTAAAGGTTCGGACATTGCGCTCTCTACTAATGCTAAAAACAATAGTGAAAAATTTTGAATAGTTCCTCGAGGTTTTGGACCACTTTCAAATCTTAAAGCCCAAATAAGATTTTGCACATCATCCAATAATTCCTTACGTAAATTTTCCTTTTCTGCATGATCTAAGGGTTTTATTTCTAACGGTAACGGTTGTGGTGAACGTGGTTGTGGAGACGGTGGTGGCGTTGGCGCAGGCGGTCTTTGGCGAGGATGACTTTGTGGCTTTAATTCCGTAGGCAAAAATCCAAATATCATGGATAAATCTTGTGGAGCCAATGTATTTCTTTGCGCGGCGCCAGACACACCCCTATTTTTTATTTCAGATGTCATTTCCATGGGTTTATCATGATTGACTTCTTTTTCTATGACTTCTGTAAAAGGCGCTTCTGGCACATACTGTTCGTTTTTAGCAATGGGATATTCTTTTAAAAATTCCTCAATCATCTCTTCCACCTTGTAAGCTTTTGAATAAGCTTTGATAGGCTTACGAGTAATGGGACAGACAGGATCATTTACAATAATTTTATCAGCAGCTTGTTGTTCAATAACAATGCCACTTGGAAAAAGTGTTACGGGATGTTTTAAAATCTGATGAGTAATCGGACAAAGTAAAGAGTTCGGAATTTTAAATTCTTTTTCTTTTTCAGTTGGTGGTGACGTAGTTTCTTGATGAAGCATTTTGGAATTCCTTTTTTCGTTATTATTAAATTAATCGTTTCGGATCATATAGAATACACATCATGACTTCAAGAAATATGCACAGCTTAAATACGCATTTTGCGATAGCACAATGTTATCCACAGATTCTGTGGATAACTCTGTTATTAACCTATAGAAAACTATCGCAAGTCATATCTTTTAAAGCAAAGTTGGCGCTAGAACACGAAATGCACAGAAGTAAACTTCCTTTATTTATCAATGAGTTAAATAAGTCAAGCGATAAAGATCTTTAATTAAGTTTTTTTTTAAAAAATAAATGTAAAAAAAATGCATCTGTGCATAAAACTAATCTTTGAACGTTAATGTCAAGAAGAATAATGCATAATTTCTTTCAAATCTTCTCTAAAAAATGATCGAAGTGCGTCCAACATGAGTGAGGTCGGTGCAGTTTTTGCGAAAGGAGTACGTAAATCATTGGTCCACTCCCCTGTTTCAAGATTTACAAGAATTGGCATCATCCATTGATCATTTTGGGGATATAACGCTAATACCCAGTGCCCATAAAAATCTGCATATTGTTTGCTCGAAATAATATTTCGTAACATGCTTGGCTTTACGGAGACATGTGTGGTTTGTGGATTGATTTGAAAATACTCCAAACCTTCAAAAATAACCTTACGCGTTTCTGGGTGCGCCGTTCGAACCGAATCCGGAGAAAAATCACTTTCGATAAAAAAATGCTCGTTTGATGTAACAGAAGCGCGATTACCCGCAATATAATCGATGAGAGATCTTCCATTAGCAGTATTTTGCTTATGCTTAATACCGAGAACTTGCAAAATGGTGGGTTTAATATCTAATAATGATACGCGTCCCGGTACTACATTTTCGCGTTGGCCTTTTAACCCAAAATATCGAAATGCTAAAACCGTATGATATTGACTCATACTTAATACATCCGTGCCATGTCCGCTGGATTGATTTATTTTTTCAAGCTGATCACCAGGGTAGAAATGGGGAGGATTGTGATTATTTTTCTCATGAGACAAAAATAAATCTTGTTCGGTAATCCGATCCCCCGGAAGACGCAACGCCTCGCCATGGTCGGATAAAATAACCACGATAGAATGTTTAAGCATTTGATTTTTTTCTAACATGTTCAAAAAATCGTAAAACTGTTGATCGACCCGTTGTACGGCCGAATAATAATGTAAAAAAGTATTTTTTTTCCAAAGTGTATCGGCCCATACATACGGAAAATGAGGCAAACAAAAATGGACTGCCAAAAATAATGGCGAGCTCCGAGGTTTTTCTAATATCCGGTTAATATCTTGAATAAAAGTATTAGGATTATAAGTCGTAAAAGCGGCCCGATTGGCGTGACTGTAAGGTAATAAAAAACTTCCCACATAAGTATTAACTAATAAATTAGATAATGGAAAATCATTCATGGTTCCAATTAAAAAATTATTGAGACCAATGGATGGCGCTACAATTTTATCAAATCCTAAATGTTTATTGATATTGCTAAAACGTGAATCATCGGTTGCAAAAATGGTTTCATAACCATTTTTTTGTAAAATAGAAGATAGTGTTATTTCATTATTAAAATCTTTTTTATCCATCAAATCGGTGCGGATCGCATTAATTTTTGGATATTCACCTGTTAAAATACTCATCCATGCAGGAAAAGTTCGAGCGATCGGTGATAAACTTTCTGAAAAAACTGTCGCATTCTCAAAAAAATCATCTAGATGCGGAGTCGTATTTTGCGAATTTCCAAAAAATCCTAAAAAATCAGGCCGTAATGCATCGATACCGATAAAAATAATATTCGGTTTTTCTACCGTCGCATAATCGAGAATAACAGGTTTTTGTAAAAAACAAAAAGTTGTCGTAAAAAAAATGGAAATTAAAATCGTAAAAAGAAATCGAGATTTTTTTAATACGCCATACAAAGCAATACATTGTAAAACGCAAACTGAGACGATAAAGAACCAGAAACAATAGGGAATAAACGCTTTTGGAATAATAGTCGAAGTCAAAGCGGCAAACTTGGAATTAACAAAAAAATATTGATTCGCGAGCAACAAAGTAATAATCGCGACTAACCATATGCCGATACCTAAAAATTCTACCGACTTCTCTTTCAGAGAAAAAACCAAGCCGACACAACGTGTGATCACCCAAATCCAAAGCAAAAGACAAATATGCAATAAAAACTGCACGAATATAAAAAAAAGAATTCCTTGTACAACCTTCCAAGGAATTCCGAGATGTTTTGCAATAAATTGATAATCACCTAAATATAGTTCACTACCAAGAACGAAAACGCCTAATTCAAAAAAAATGAACATCCCAGTTAGGATTATTAAATAAAATAATAATCCCATTTTATCTTCGTGGCGAAATAGCATTTTCGTTTTAGCCGGTTTTATGATTGATAGCTTCAGCATGGTGATTGAAATGTAAAAACTCCTTACGAGGTAAATCTTCTGCAGCAAAATCGTCTACCATAATAACTTTTTTACGTGCCGCTTCAGCATTTTGAATAATGATGAATTGTTCATCGGAAATAATTTTTTGTAAACGTGCATCTTCGGCTTGATCAATAATCGTATCACCCACAATCGTGCCCATAGATACCGCATTTTTTAATATTTTTTCAATGGGTTCTGCGGCGATAACCTTAATCAAAGTATCTTGCACCACCGCAAACATATTGCTAGGAATATCCGTTGTATAAACCATTTTTGCTAAACGTTCTCGCGATCCCGTCGGACTTAAAATTAATTCCGCAACTTTATGACTTAAACGATCACTGGGTAAAGAAAAATGTTTTCCAAATGGAAAAATGATAAAACGTAAAAATCCTGCTAAGAAACGATTCGGAAAGTTTTTCAAAATTTCATCAAACCGCTGCTGAATTTGATAAAGACAATATAATGCGCCATATCGAACAATAGGAAGATCTTCCGCTGGCTCGCCTTCATCCGTAAAATGTTTAAGAGACGCAGAAAGTAAATATAAATAACTTAAAATATCTCCCAATCGTGCAGAAATATTCTCTTTTCGTTTTAATGCACCACCAAATACCAAAAGAGAAACATCGGATAATAATGCGAAAGCCGCGCTAAATCTTGTCGCTTGTTGTAGATAGCGTTTTTTCTTATTTTTGGGAACGCTTACCATAAAACCACCCGTTAAACCAAGAATAAACGTCCGGAAAAAATTGGAAAAAGTGTAACTCAAATGTCCCATTAGTGCTTCATCAAATTTTTGCAAGCGTTCAGTTTCATCAGGAATCGATGCGGCTTCAAATTCTTTGAATACATACGGATGGCAACGCATAGCGCCTTGTCCAAAGATAATCATATTGCGCGTTAAAATATTGGCGCCTTCCACCGTAATCGCAATAGGTACGACTTGATAACCAATAGCAATATAGTTATGCGGGCCCATCATGATCCCTTTGCCTGCATGAATATCCATACCATCATTAGCAACATGTCGGCCAAGTTCCGTGACATGATATTTCGTAATGGCCGATGCCACCGCGGGTTTTTCACCGATATCAATCATTCCTGCTGTAAAAGTACGCGTGGCATCCATGAGATAGGTATATCCCGCAATACGCGCGAGTCCCTCTCCTACCCCTTCAAATCGTCCGATTGGCACTTTAAATTGTCGTCGAATTCTTGCATACGCGCCTGTGGTGTAGGCGAGCGCTTTTGCACCACCTGTCGCGCCAGCTGGAAGTGAAATCGCGCGTCCCGCCGCCAAGCATTCCATCAACATTCGCCATCCATGACCCGCCATTGCAGGTCCACCAATAATATAATCCAGCGGGATAAATACATCTTTACCCTCCGTTGGACCATTTTGGAAAACAATTCCCGATGGTAGATGACGGCGACCGATCGTCACTCCCTTGGTATCACTTGGAATTAAAGCGCAAGTGATCCCTAAATTTTTGCGGTTTCCGAGCAAATGATCTGGGTCATACATTTTGAAAGCGAGTCCTACGACCGTCGCAACCGGTGCAAGCGTGATGTAGCGCTTATTCCAATTTAATAAAACGCCTAAAACTTTTTTCCCCTCAAATTCGCCATAAGTCACAATGCCGGTATCGGTCATGGCACCCGCATCTGAACCTGCTTCGAGACCCGTTAAAGCAAAACAAGGCACTTCCAAACCTTTCGCTAAACGAGGTAAATAATAATCTTTTTGTTCTTCCGTACCATAATGCAACAATAATTCGGCAGGTCCTAAAGAATTGGGGACGGCAATCGTGGTGCCAGCCGTCGTACAACGTCCGTATACTTTTGTTAAGATTTGCGAATGTGCGAAAGCGGAAAATTCTTTTCCGCCATATTTTTTCGGAATAATTAACGCAAAAAAACCTTCGTCTTTTAAAAATTGCCACACATCCTCTGGTAAATCATAAAGGTTATGCACAATATTCCAGTCATCGATCATTGCGCATAAGGTTTCGACGGGGCCATTTAAAAATGCTTCTTCTTCTGCGGAAAGTTCGGGTTTTTTAGATTGAAATAATTTATCCCAATCAGGGTTACCGCAAAATAAATCCCCCTCCCAACCTACAGTGCCGGCGGCCAATGCTTCACGTTCGGTGGTAGACATCGTCGGCATATTTTTGCGATAAAATGTTAAAACTTTTTTGGTGAAAACCTTTTCTCGAAATGATTGCCAATATAAAAAAATCGTACTAACGGCAAATAAAACCCATAAAGTGATGATGGTTGCATGTGATAAATGGCTTAATACGGATAAAAAAACGAAGAAAATCGCAAAAGAAAATGTCCAAATTGATAATGAAGCTCTTTGATAACTCAGTGTTCCCACACCGATTAAAAAAGCAAGAATCCAAATCCATCCCATCATTTCACCTCACTTCATGTAAAATTCACACTTACCCGTCGTCCCGCGGCTTGTCCGCGGGATCCAGTGACAGCACATAAGTAGCTCTGGATCCCTTAGGACTTGCCGCGGGATGACGGGGGAACATCACTCATGCTCTTTCGCCACCGCGTAAATCCCCGGCGCGTTACGCAAATATCCTTCATAATCGAGACCAAAACCAAATAAATATCGGTCTTCGGTTTCTAAACCCACAAAATCAGGATCGAAATTGACACCTGGATCTCGCTTTCTTAATTTATTAACCATAACTGCGGTGAGAACTTCCTTCGCACCAGCTTGGTTACAATAATCGATGATAGCGGCGAGTGTAATTCCGCCATCTAAAATATCATCGGCGATGATAACCGTGCGATCTTTTAAAGATTGTCGCGGTTCCACTAACCAATGTAAGTCTCCACCTCGCGTCGTTCCACGGTATCTGGTGGCGTGAATATAATCGACTTCTAACGGAAAATGTAAACGTGTCAACAAATGTCCGGCAGGAATTAAAGCGCCAATCATGACACATAAGATTAATGGGTTTTTATGTTGTAATTTTTGTGTCATTTCTTTTGCCATTTGATCTAATGCAGATTCCACTGCTTTTAAATCATAAAGGCATTCTGATTTTTCTAATACTTGTTTGATTTTATCATTGGATTTTTCAATCATTTCCATAAAATTTCCTGTTATTCGTAACTCTCGACTTCAGTCATTCTCATAAGATACTTATATTTGTCCTGCCAATTTCCTGTTTTTTGCAACAAAGAAAATGAGCTTGTAAATCTTCCTTGTAATTTTTTGAAGGAAACAGCATCGATAAAATATTGTTGCGGTACTTGATCTAAAATTTGAATCGCACCTGCACGATTATTACAAATTAAAATCATATTACATCCTGCAGTTAATGCGGTTATCGCACGTTCGGCATGCGTGCCTGCAACATTTGCTGCTTGCATATTTAAATCGTCACTAAAAATCATTCCGGAAAATTGATATTTTTTACGTAAAACTTCCTGTAACCAAAACTTGGAAAAACCTACAGGATAAGAATCAATGCTCGAAAAAATTATATGTGCAGGCATAATACCGTCTATTCCTGCCTGAATCAATTCTAAAAATGGCTGCAAATCTTTTTCTAATAATTGATCTAAAGTACGATCATCTTGCGGTAAAGTAAGATGAGAATCAATATTGACAGACCCATGTCCGGGAAAATGTTTGCCGACCGATGGCATGCCGGCCTTATGCATACCATTCATCACGGCCTTCGCAAGAATGGTGACAATTGCAGGATCCGCATGAAAACCACGATCGCCAATGACCGGATTATTTTTATCAAACAAATCCAGCACTGGTGCAAAAGAAAAATCGATACCGACGCCTAATAATTCAGACGCCATTAACCAACCACAATTTTCTGCTAAAGTTAACGCATCATTTTTAGCGTAATCGTATCGTTCTCCAATGAAACCCATGCTGGGTAAGCGGGTAAATCCTTCACGGAAACGCTGTACGCGGCCGCCTTCTTGATCGACCCCTATCAATATTGGTTTTGCTTTCACCTCGCGAATGGCGCGACAAAGCGCTGTCAATTGTTCGAGGTTTGCATAATTTCTCGTAAATAATATGACGCCACCCACGAGTGGGTGTTGCAAAATTTCACGTTCTTCGGGATTCAATTCCGTTCCCATGACATCAAGCATGACACAACCGAATTTGTCGCTCATTTTGGTCCCTTAAAATTAAAACCTGTCATTCCCGCGAAGGCGGGAATCTATTTATAGTTAATTATTCTTTATAAATGGATTCCCGCCTTCGCGGGAATGACAGAGAAAAAGTTCTGAAGCAGTATATCAAATTTATTTCATGATGTAAGTTTAGGGGTGCTAGAATGTGCGCTTTATACTGGAATTTGACCATGCAACTTATTGCTGAACTCCATACCATACGAGACTTTATACGCTTTGCGACCAGTCAATTTAACGAAAATGCCCTTTTTTATGGACACGGCACTGATAATGCATGGGATGAAGCGGTTGCCCTAATTTTGCGCACATTGCATTTACCTTTCGATATTAATCCCAGTTTGATTTTAGATGCCAAATTAACTTTATCTGAACGAGAAAAGTTGCAGCACCTCATCGAACGTCGCATTAAAGAACGCATTCCGGTGCCATATTTAACGCATGAAGCGTGGTTTGCGAACCTTTCTTTTTATGTCGATGAGCGCGTGCTTATTCCACGCTCGCCGTTTGCGGAACTTATTGAAAATCGTTTTTCGCCGTGGCTCTCGGAAGAACCCTTGAACATTCTTGATTTGTGTACGGGTAGTGGTTGTATTGCTATTGCGTGTGCTAAAACTTTTCCGGAGAGTGTGGTCGATGCTATCGATATTTCAGAAGATGCGATCGCGGTCGCTAAAATTAACGTACTTCGTCATCATGTCGAAGATCAAGTGAATTTACATCTTTCAGATTTATTTAGTGGTTTACCACCAAAAAAATACGACCTTATCGTGAGCAATCCGCCTTATGTCGATGCGAGAGATATGGCAGAACTTCCTCTCGAATTTCATCACGAACCGAAGTTGGGACTGGAAGCTGGTTCTGATGGTTTACAAATCGTGACGCGAATTTTAGAAAACGCCAAAAATTATTTAACGCCCGAAGGAATTATAATTGTCGAAGTAGGAAATAGTGAACATGCGCTCGCCGAGAAATTTCCTGAAATCCCTTTCACGTGGTTGGAATTCGAGCGTGGTGACGGGGGCGTGTTTATGTTAAACGCGAAGGATTTGAATATTTAGCGCATGAATCCTATCCGGCATGAGATCTTCCAATACTGCATAAATCTGCCGATGTGCATTGATACGAGAAACGTTCGCGAAACATTCCGCTTGAATCTTCACAATAAAATGCCGCCCACCTTCACGATGTGCGGCATGTCCTTTGTGTCTTTCACTATCATCAATCACTTCACAGAAGGTTGGCGAAAATTTTTTTTCTAAACGTTCTCGAATCACTTCTGTTAAGTTAGTTGACGTCATGATGTCCTCTGGCTCAATGTCATTTTTCTTTCAGGTTCGGGTTGCACTGCAGGTGCCAATCCAAAGAAAGATAGATAAGGATGTCGTTTTTCACGGATATTTTCATATAATTCTTCAACGGTATTCGCATCAAATCGATAACCATATTTGCGAGTCCATGCAATCCTATCTTGGCCAGAGAAAGCAAGCCACGGTGAATCAGGTTCTTTTTCTGGTTTGTATTCCATTACCACTTGTAGTTTTTTTATATATTCTTTTGCGGGTTTTAAAACATGTTCTTTAACAGTTACCTCACCATATTCATCTTCAAAAACATGATTAGGAATTAATTCGCATAACTTCATCAAAGAATCCTTCACTATCGGATTTTTTTGATCACAAAAACGAAGAAAACGGTGCAAGCTAATAAAACCATCCAATGAAACTCCCTTATTCAACCATGCATTCACGGCAGGAAGCAATTTCTCCACTTCTTCATGTGTTCTACCTTCTCGAAGATTTGAATAAAGATCAGAGAAATCTTGCATTAACCCACTAAATTCGCTTGACTTAGGAACTGCGCCGGCTTTTGTCAACATCACAGTAATATCATATTGATGTGTCATCATTGCAAATCCAACTGCCGTATGCCAAACTTTTCCCTTATTCGGATCCGCTTTTGCATCTAGCAATAATTGCACCATTTCCTTATTTTTTCCAACGACACTTGCAAAAAGTGGAGTCTGCTCATCTCCAGAAACAGTTTTACATATACTATTAACATCTGCTTTAGCTGCGATTAATAATTTTGCAATTTCTACGTGTCCTCTATAAGCTGCGGAATTTAGTACCCTGGCTCCGTTAGTATTAAGGACATTATTGGGATCTAATTTTCGATCCAATAAAGCTTCCACAATTTCTTTGTGGCCATTGCTTACCGCTGTTGCAAAGATATTTTTTAAAAACTCATCATTTTTTTCATCCATTTCGCCTTCTGAATGTGGCAATTTCTGAATGAGATCCAATAATTCAGGAATAGTGAGGATAGGCTCTTTATTGAGGGGATGTTCTGATTCTACTGCTTTTAAAAGTTCCTTTCTGGTATCCATAAAAAAATCCTTGAATAAATAATCCCGGAGATTACTTCACATTAAAATACTTCGCAAGATAAAAAGATTGCCCGACCGCAAATACAATCAATGCACTTAATACCCCATATAATTTAAAATTAACCCACGCATCGGTACTTAAATAATAAGCGACAAAAACATTTAATGTGCCAAGGAAAATAAAAAATATGGTCCATGCGATATTTAAATTTTTCCATACACGCGGCGGGACTACTTCTTTTCCTTCAAAAACATGGCTCATCAGTCGTTGAATTAAAGGTTTATTTCCGACAAACTGACTTATCAATAATGCACAACCCATTATCCAAAAAACGACCGTTGGTTTCCATTTAATAAAAATAGGATTATGAAAATATAATGTCATGCTGCCAAATATTAAAATCACCGCGAGAATCATCAATTGTTTTTTGTCATATTTTTTATGGCGAATGCGGTTGAAAATGACTTGGACAGTCGCACCGATAATAATGGCGACAGTTGCCGTGTAAATGCCGTAAAATTTAAAAGTAATAAAAAATAAAAGTACTAGTAGAAAATCGAAAATCATATAAAAGTCCTATAATAATTTAAAAGCACATATACAACCGTCGTCCCGCGATTTATTCGCGGGATCCAGAGCAACATCAATGCAGTTCTGGATCCCTCAGGACTTGCCGCGGGACGACGAATCCCTATTGCAACTCCGTCGACCCTGTCGATTTATTTCCTTTCTGAAAAATCTTCGCAATATCCACACGATCAAATACATACTCACGATTACAAAACTCACACGTAACAGTGATATTTTTATGATTTTTTAATTCCTCTTCGACGTCTTCTTTCGATAAAAGAGAAATTGCATTTTCACTTCGTTCCATCGAACAATGACAGCGAAATGTGACAGGTTCTGCATCAAATACACGAATATCTTCGGAAGCAAAAAGCCTTTTTAATATGGTTTCATTATCTAAATTTAATAACTCAGGTTCAGTAATCGTGTCTGCAAGTATTGTTAAATGTTGCCAATCATGATCATAAATTTCAGGTTTTTCTTTTGGCATTACCTGAAGTAATAAACCGGCGGCTTGATTCTCATCGATGGCCATCCAAATTCGTGTGGGTAATTGTTCGGACTGTTTAAAATAATTTTCGATAGATGCAATCAAAGAATCTCCTTTCCATTCGACAATACCCTGATATCGTCGCCCACCTTCAATGTCAGGGTCCATCATGATGGCGAGCACGCCTTCCTTTAAGGCTCCCTGTAATTCCGCTTCGGTTAAATTGGGGTCCCATTCTGCAAGGCCACGCAAGTGAAAATTTTGATTGCACTGCGCCAATAACATTTTTAATTTGCCTTTTCCACGAAATTGCACGGTCAATCGGCCATGAAATTTAATCGTTGCGACGAGAAGCGTGGCGGCTACTAATGCCTGACTTAAATACTTCTGAATAAAGGTAGGATATTCGTGCTGACCCAAAATAGTTTCTATACTTTGATTAAGGTGGACGACCTCTCCCCGAACAGGCGATTTTTCGAATAAAAAACGTTGTAATAGATCTTTATCTTTCATGGTAAAATAGCCTTATTCGTTTCAAATTTGCGTGAGGGATACACTACCAAAAACAATTGATGACTACAACCAATGGCTAAAAAACCAGATGACAAAACTGATGATAAAATCGCCTTTAATGAGGCCATGAAAGACGTCACGCCCCTCCCCTACACAAAAATCACCAAAACCCCAAAAAAACCCATTATCCGTGTACGAAAACAAGACGAAATGGAAGAAAAGTCCTCTCCTCTCAGCGATTTTGAGACCCTTGATCCCGTTTCTGACTCTGATCGTCTTTTTTTTGCGAAACCCGGTATTCAGCATAAAATCCTTCGCAAATTTCGTGAAGGACAATATAATGCGGAGGCGGTTCTAGATCTTCACGGGAAGACTGTCGAACAATCCAGAACATTGCTTTATCATTTCATTATTCAATGTCGACAAGAGGGAGTACGTCATGCTTTAGTGATCCATGGAAAGGGGCGCGCGAATTGCAAACCTATTTTAAAAAACAAACTAAACCATTGGTTACGCCAAATCCCTGAAGTTCTGGCATTTACCTCTGCTATTCAAAAACACGGGGCAACTGGCGCGTTATATATTTTATTGAGGAGATAGTTGTGAAAGGAAATACGATTATTATAGGCATTTCAGGTGCTTCCGCATCTGGCAAAAGTCTTTTAGCAAACACCATTGTCAATGAATTAGGTTCGAATCAAGTTGTCGTTATTTCAGAGGATTCTTACTATAAAGATCATAGTGATATTCCTTTCGAAGAACGCGCTAAAATTAATTACGATCATCCTGATTCTTTAGATCATGATTTACTGTATTCACATTTGACGGAATTACAACATGGCAAAAGTGTTGAAATTCCTTTATATAACTTTTCTATGCATTTACGGGAAAATGAAAAGCGAGAAATTGGAAAGCATGCCATCATTGTTTTAGAAGGCATTTTATTATTTGTGGATCCAAAATTACGTGAACTGATGGACATTCGAATTTATATGGATACCGCCTTAGATATTTGTCTCATGCGCCGTTTAAAAAGAGACGTGAAAGAACGTGCGCGCTCCCTCGACTCTGTGCTGCAACAATATGAAGAAACCGTCCGGCCCATGTATTTACAATTTATAGAACCATCAAAAAGATATGCAGATATTATTGTGCCGAGAGGAGGAGGAAATCGCATTGCGATTGATGTGATCAAAGCGAAAATGCGCGAATTACTCGGGAATCATTTACAAAATGCGTGAGTTAAACGACTATTTTTTTTGACACTTTTTTAAATTGTTCAGCAACACTATTCGCGGTGACTGGATAACTTAAAAAATATCCCTGCGCGATATCACATTCATGTGATGAAAGGTATTGGAGTTGTTCGATAGTTTCAACTCCTTCCGCCACCACTTTTAATCCAAGACTGTGGCCGAGGGTAATTAAAGCGCCGACCAATGCCGTATCGACCTCATTATGCGGGATGCTTTTTATAAATTTTTGATCGATCTTCACACTTTCAATCGGAAATTCTTTGATATGCGAAATGGAAGTATAACCCAGCCCAAAATGATCAATAGAAATTTGCACACCGATTTCTTTAATATTATCTGATACTTCTTTTGCCTTGATAGGATCGATCATGATAGTAGATTCTGTAATTTCTAATTCTAAATACATGGGATTTAAACCTGTTGCTCGCAATGCATTGACTAAACTCACGGTAATATTTGGATGATAGAATTGCTTGGCCGAAATATTCAGCGCAACTTTGACGGGCTCTAAACCAATCTCTTGCCAATGTTTATTCGTAAGGCATGCGAGCAACAGCTCCCACTCACCTATTTTTACGATAAAACCGTTATCTTCTGCCATTGGTATAAATTTATCCGGATATAACATACCTAATTTGGGATGCATCCAACGTACCAGTGCTTCAACCGCTACAATTTTTCCAGTCTTGATATCTAATTTAGGTTGATAATAAAGTGTTAATTCTTTATTTTTGATTGCATTTCTAAGATCAGCTTCAATTGACAAATATTCATGTGCTTCTGCATCCAAGCTTTCTGAATAAAATTGAAAATGATGTGTAGTATGATTTTTTTGTGCTGTATGAAGTGCAAGATAGGCATTTTCAATAAGCTCTTCTAACGACGCACCATCATCAGGATAAATACATATCCCAATATGTGCGTTTAATGGAATTTTTTTATGATCTACCTCTATGTCTTTTTCACAAATTTTTAATAATTTTTCAGCAGCCACGCTCGCAAATTTTGGCTTTTTAATATCACTTAGTAAAACAATAAACTGATTGTTGTTTAGCTTTGAAATGACATCTTCATTACGAAGTACTTTGCTAAACAGCTGTCCCAATTCTTTGGCGATATGTTCTTTGGGATTGTCTGCTGGATTTTTAGGAACGATATTGATAAGTAAAATCGCAAGAATTTTTTGATGTCTTTTCGCATGACTAATCGATTTATTCAAAATTTCATTAAAAAGTACACGATTAGGTAACGCAATAAATTTATCGTAATGCGCAAATTTATAGAATTTATTTTTATTCTGATCGTATTTGAAAAAATCTGTGTCTGTCACTTTCACTTTTTGTTTCGTCAGTAATTTTTCGTAGTGATCTTCTTTTGGATATTCAATCTGTTTAGCAAGAACTACGTATAATATTCCCAAAGACACAACTGAAAAGGAAATGATTAATCCGATAAGTGACAAAGGATTTAGCGATTTATAAAAAGCTTCGCTCATTGCCCCGATCATTAAAAACAATACGCATGCGAGGCAGACGACCAAGAATGTTTTATTCCTTAATACCATAAGCCGCCCTCTCCGAGTTATTAACCTTATTTTGCTTCTTTATTAAATTTTATGCAAGAAATTTGTGCAAATTACTGAGTCATGTGATTGATTATATGCAATTATTTTATTTGCTGTATAATTTATGTGATTTTAATGGTTATTATGATAAAATATTGATCACATACTTAATTGAGACCTTTTAATTTATGATTGATCGAGTTGAATTAAATACATTTTCTTCTTGGGAGTATTATTCAACTGTACGAGACGAGAGTATTCTTGATGAAAAAAAGGGGTTTGCGATAAAATTAAGTTCTGAAGGCAAAAAATTAATTAGCAACTATTATTCCGATAAATACCATACTGATATAACATTCTTAATTACCTATAATGAAATTGCTGAAAATGCAGATATCCTTTCTGCGCGCGAAAAAAAAATCGAAAATTATCGCAAAGCATTTATTGTGGGAGATAATATACATTCCGAACTTATTGTATATCTGAAAGAAAAAGATAACGAAGCTTTTTTACACGCAGATTCTAGGGGCTTTAGTAAAAACGCGCTCGATTTGTATGATTCCGTTAAAACTAAAATCTTCGTATTAGAAAATGCTCGACAAAGTGATTTCTATTCTTGTCATACCGATGCTTTAGTGATGGCACGTGATATTACAGCTAAAGATGCTAAATCTAATGAATATAACACTAAAAATTTACTTTCAACCATTGAAAAAAGATCACAAAAAAAATCTAAGTTATTAAAAAAATATAAAGAATATGAAAATACACCTATCTTTGAAGCAATTATTCCTGATGTTATGTTAAAAACGGCACAGATAAAAAAATTTATAGATAAACACAAAGAACAAAAAAATTCCCTTGTTCATAAAAAAGAGAATCTTATAAACTTCCTCAATCGTTATCATGAACAGTTGATGATAATGAGTAAAAGCAAAAAAATTTATGAACCTAAAAAAGTTGCGAGATATCTCGTCTTAAAGGGACGTAAATACGCAGACATTATCGAAATCCAATTTTATCTAGAACAATTGAAAGAGATGTTTTCGAAAAATTGGGATAAAGATCAGAGCCTTCTATTTATAAAAAATGCAAAAGCAACATTACGATCGCAAGGACAAATTGATGATAGAGAAGGTTTACATGCATATGTTGAAAAGTTCATTGAGAATTACCAAGAAAAGCTGTCTGGTAAAAGTTTCGGTTATTGAAGTCGCTTGGATGCCACGCGCGTAAATTAACGCCCCCTTAGAAAAGGCGTTGTTGCATAAATAAGGTCATCCTGAACGAAGTGAAGGATCGGTTTAATTCATCACCATATTATGGAAGTAAACTGATCCTTCACTTCGTTCAGGATGACAAAGCCTCTGATTATGCAACAACGCCTTTTCAAAGAGGGTTTACCTTTACCGGAAACTAATGACTAAGCGACCATGTTTTAAGCTATTTCAAAATAATTGAGTAAATTCATAATATTAATCAAATTGTAGAAACACCTTCATTTTAACTTTTATTAAACCATTTCATATTTTTGCGCTATAATTTAATCAGTTGGTACTAAAAAAGAACGAGGATCATTTATGCTGCCAAAACGTAGCGGCCAGAAAGCGGAAGATAAAAAAGTTGAACACAAGCCCTCAAAAATCAGAAAACTCAATGTTCGGGAAAGAGACGATGAGATTTATCGCACGCCAAAATTTAGGAATGGTCGATTACCCACACAATACCAAATGTTTAAAGGTCCAATTGCAGATTTAAAAATAAAAGTATTGGTACCAGTACTCGACAATAAAGGTCAAGCAGTGCTCAATGAGGACGGTCAGCCAGTTGAAGTAGTTAAAGAAGAGACTATTAAATATTATGATTGCATGGACGCATATCAAAAGGCGCTTCCTGGACAAGGTTTTGCGCGTATTAAGTTTCAACATCCGACCGAGGATATTTTAGTTGATGCCCTTGTGCCTGCTTTTAATAAAGATGATGGAAAAGAAGAAGAACGAAAACATTTGCAAAGACTAGGTATTCCTTATGTGGAATCCGACCAACCTCGTGGAAAAAATACTGGCATCATTCATAATCACGCCGCAAAAATATTTGGCTTTGATTTGAAGGATGCCCAAGACGGCATTGTCATCGGTGGAGCTGTGGTAAAAGGAAAAGAACTATTATTTAACTCCTTAAGCAAAAATGCGTTATGTATTGCATGGGATGAAGAATATTTATTAGCTTATGGCTTATGGGAATATGACCCAGAAACAATGCACGATAGTGAAATGTATATTAGGCGTAAAGAACCAGAATATATGGCTTTAGCTAGCAAATCGCCGCTTCAAGAGGAAATTAGGGAAAAATATAAGGAAATAATAGAATCAAAAGATCCGTCATATGATCCTAAAAATTTAGATAATGGCAACTGGATAAATAATTTTATATATGACACTACTATTGATAATCCATTTGCTATTCTTGCTAGTCATCATGCATTTACTACTAACAGTCATATGGATAAATGGAAAAAGCTTTCTCGCATAGAAAAAAATGCGCTTCTTGTTACAACCATGAATAAGGCTATTAAAGAAAATGATCCTTCTAGTTATACAGCAATGATCAGTAGTAAAAAAGTAAGCTACATTTCTAGAATTTTAAAACTAAATCAAACCAATGCACTTAAGATTAGAGATCAAGATTTTCAAGCTATTTTTGAAGCGGCATTGGAAAAAAAATTATTCGTCGCAGATGAATTTTTAGAATACTCGAATACTATCGATCTCTCCCCGGCAATTACACGTTATTTTACCAAAGCATTATTGGAAAAATCTTCTGATGTAGAAGACATATTAGATAAATTTAAAAAATACATTCCCACCATTCTTTTAAAAGATTTTAATGAAACCCAATGGACATCCTCTTTATTAGATAACATTCTTAAAAATAGCCCCCCAACTCTCTTTCAAAAGATTATTAATCTTGATGACAAATTGATGGGAAGAAATAAACATGGAATATCGTTATTAGAAAAAACAATAGAGTATGATCGAATGGATCTTTTTGAAATTATACTAGAGAAAAGTCGCAAATCATCTCCTGAAATATTTCAGGAATTAAACATCGCTGCTTTGAATTCATTTGTTAAGGGTAATGATCAAACATTAGATATTCTTATAAAAAATGGAGCGACCATTCTTTCTGAAGATGACGCTAAAAAATTTGGCGTAAAAAAATATTTTGATGTCGCAACCAACAAAATGCAAGAATCTATTACACAATATGTACTCAGTAATGATGTAGATTCACTCAATAAACTTGAATTGACATTTTCGCCTTTAATTAAACATGCGATACAACAAATCAATAACACGAAAGGAAACGAATTGCTTGTCACTGCGGCAAAGGAATGTAATTTACCGCTCATGAAGTGGCTACTTCAACATGGCGCCACAGCAAATGTTATCAATGATCAAAAAGAATTTTCCCGCTCATTAAAAAAGGGCATCGCAAAAAAACATGCGGGGAAAGATTCTGAAGCCCTTTTAGAAATTTTTGAGAATTATAAACGAGAATTGATGAAAGATTCAGTAGAAATATCCGATCGTTTCATCATTGAAGATTTACTCAAAGAATCGAAAAAAATAAATGTAAGTCTTCTTCAAGATCTAGAACGTAAACATCCAGATACAATACAATCAATGATTTCTGTACAATCCGATGGAGTTTCTTTAATTAATGTATCATTACAAAACCGTGATCTTTCGTCATTTCTATGGCTCATCAAACATGGCGCGGTTATTCCAGAGTCTGTCTTTTGGTCTTTTAATAAAAATAATGAAAATCATCCTCTTAAAGAATGGATAACAGATTATATTGATAAGGAAGATCTTGCATCCATTAAGACGATGAAAGAATATTTCGATAAATCGGATAAATCCATATTTCCGAAAGTAATAAAAGAGTTGGATTTAGTTTCGGCAGCGGCTAGTAAAGTAAACATTAATATACTTAAATTTTTTAAAGAGTCTGGCGCAGATGATCCAATGAAAAGCGCTGGACCTTTATATAACTATGTTAAAAAATCATCTGTCACACCGAAAATTGTATGCGATATTTGGGAATATTTAGATGATTCCTTCCCTATGCATTATAATACTATAAAATCAAAAGTATTCTCTCACGTGACTTCTTGTATTGAAAATAATGATTATGAAACATTAAAGCGTTTCAAAACACTCTTAATAAACAATTCCTCAGAGGACGGGGCAGGTACTTACTGGAAAATATTTCTTGATCAAAAAAATAGTGATGGAAACGTCATTAAACTCATGGAAAAGCAACCTTACTTCAACGATCAAATAAAAGAAATTTTGGGAATAAAAGATTCAACACCTAGTGCATTAAGGTCACATTCCGTATTTTCTTCGGAAAAAAAGGATGATGATAAGCCAGAAGGGCCTACGATTACCCCATCGAGGGATAAACCATAGCCAATTGAATCGAGCAAAATTCATAATATTAATCAAATCAGAGACATGCAAATCTCTTTACGCCCCTAATTTTAACTTTTATTAAACCATTCATTACTTTTGCGCTATAATTTAATCAGATAGTATTAAAAAATAACGAGGATTTTCTATGCTGCCAAAACGTAGCGACCAGAAAGCAAAAGACAAGTCATCAAAAATAAGAAAACTCAATATAGAAACGAGAGATGATATCTATCGCACTCCTAAGTTTAAAAATGGTCGATTACCCACGCAATATCAAATGTTTAAAGGTGAGATTCCAGAATTAAAAATAAAAATACGGGTACCTGTCCTCGATAATAACGGTAAAAAAATGTTTGATAAGGACGGCAAGCTAATTGAAAAACTTAAAGAAAGTACTATTAAATATTATGATTGCATGGATGCATACCAAAAGGCGCTTCCTGGACAAGGTTTTGCGCGTTTCATGTTTGAGCGTATCAATAAGGATGGATCCACTACTTTAGTCGATGTACTTATGCCGGCTTTCAATAAAGACGATGGAAAAGAAGACCATCGTAACCATCTACAAAGATTAGGAATTCCGTACGTAGAATCAAATCAACCACGCGGAAAAAATACTGGCCTTATTCATATTGCCTTAAGTCGCATATTTGGTTTTGTAAAAAATCAAAATATCGGTGGCATAAGGTTAGGCGGGGGTCTTTTTAAAGGTGGAGATACCTTACAATCCCAAAATATTTTATTCAAATCTCAAAGCCAAAATGCAGTATCCATCATTTGGAATGAAGAATATTTATTAGCTTATGGTTTAGATTATTATGACAAAGAAACCGGATATGATGGCGACTTAATGATTAGACGTCTTCTACCAGAAAATATTTCGCTTGCAACCATACCACCACTTCAATCAGAAATAAGAAAAAAATATTTAAAAATAACAAAAAAATATAATGAGGAAAAATTAACAGATGATGAATCCTACAATCTTCAAAATCTAGATAATGGTGAATGGTTAACTGACTATCGTTATGCAGCAGATAAAACTAATATTCTTGGTACGAATGATCATATCAATAAATGGCAAAGACTTTCCCGAATTGAAAAAAATGCGCTTTTAATAGCGACTTTGCATAAAGCAATCACAAATGATGATCCTGTCGGTTATATATCACGAAGTAGAAAAAAACCAATCACTTTTACTTCCCGAATTTTAAAACTAAATCACGAACAAAAATTAGGTATTACTAATAAGGATTTTCAAAATTTGTTTGAAGCTGCATTAGAAAAAAAATTAATATCAGTAATCGATGAATTTGTAAAATATAGAGATACCATCGATTTATCTCCAGCGATCATTCGTTATTTAAATAAGCCATTTCTCACTCCTATTCCAGGAATGAAAAATTTATTTGATAAATATGCAATACTTATTTACCCAATTATTTTAGGAGATGTTGAGAAAAGAAAATGGGGAATTAATTTATTAGTCGCTTATAGTTCAGAAGATTTATTTCAACAAACTTGTAACCGAGATAACAAATTGATTGAGAGAAATGAAGAAGGCGTATCATTATTAGATAGAATAATTGAACTCAACAGACTTGACCTTTTTAATTTTACATTGGGGAAAACTCAACGACTATTATTACCTGAATCATTTCATGCATACATTAACATAGCTATTTTGAAAGCATTTGCAGAAGGTAGGAATCGATTTTTTGATATCCTCATTGTGAATGGAGCAAAGATGCTTTCTGAAGATGATGCGAAAAAATTGGGAGCAAAAAAATATTTTGATGCTACCATGAAGAAAATGCAGGAACTCATTCAGCAGCATGTACATAATAATGATTTAAAGGCGCTTAATGAACTTGAAAAAAAATATTCTCCGTTTTTTAAATCCGCGATGCAGAAAACAAATGAGATCAGTGGTAACGAATTATTGGTATTTGCCGCCCGCCAATGTAATTTACCCATGATGAAGTGGTTACTTAAAAACGGGGCCTCAACGAACGCTAAAAATAATCTTGAATTTTTTGATGCGCTTGAATATGGTATAAGGAAAACTACGAACGAAAAAGATATCGAAAACATTCCTTTAATTCTTGAAAATTATAAACGAGAATTATTAGCTGAAAATTCAGGAGAAATATCCAGTCGCATCCTGATTGAAGATATACTCAAAGACTCAAAAAAAATAAACGTAAGTTTACTTAAAGAATTAGAATCGCAGCAACCGCAGACTATATCATCACTTATGCATGCCAAATTCGATGGAGTCTCATTATTAAATGTATCACTACAACATCGAGATCTTACATTATTTCACTGGCTGATAGATCACGGAGCAACTTTTACAGATTCCATGCAAGAGTATTATTCGAAAAATAATGAATATCATTCGCTGAAAGACTGGATAATGGAATGCATCACCAAAGATGATTTATCGACAATTAAAATTTTTAAAGAAGCTGTGCACGACCCAGCATTTAGGGAAATAATTGATACGCTTGGTTTACTTGCTTTATCCGCAAGCACAGGCAACATTGATGCACTTAAATTTTTTATAGAATCAGGTGCAGATCAAAAAGAAAGTAATCTCATAGATTTATTATATGATTTTATAAAAAAATCCGGAACGCCAAAAAAAGTTTGCGATTGTATAGAATACTTGGGAGATAGTTTCGAAATTGATGCGATCGGTGTGAAGTCAGACGTATTCTCTAAGATCGATATTGGTATTAAACAAAATGATTATGAAAGTTTAATTCGTTTTAAAAAGATTTTAAGTCCCGAAGATTGGCAAGAATATTTAGATCGAAAAGGCAGAAAGGGAAATTATATCGAACTCATGAAAAACGAGCCTTATTTCAACGAGAAAATAAAAGCAATTTTATACACCAAAGACCTAGATGCAAGCCCCTTAATGGCTTACTCCGGCACCTTGTTTACCGCTAAAAAAGAAGATGATAAAAAGTCGGATGAATTCACTCTAAAGAAAGAGAATCGCTAACTTGGACCAGTAATTCTTTCAAAACGAGGATAGAATATGCCAGACCATGAACCAGGCGACGACCTAAAAGCGGAAGATAAAAAAGTTGAGCATATGCCCTCAAAAATAAGAGATCACATTGTTCAACCAAGAGATGATATTTATCGCACTCCTAAATTTAGAAATGGTCGATTGCCTACACATTATCAAATTTTTAAAGGTGCAATTGCACCTTTAAAGGTAGAAGTTCGGGTTCCTAAACTCGATGATAGTGGTAATGCCATACTCGATAAGAACGGTAGACCAGTTGAAGAGGTTAAACAGAAGACTATTGACTATTATGATTGCATGGAAGTATATCAAAAGGCTCTTCCTGGACAGGGTTTTGCGCGTATTAAGTTTCAACATAAGACCGAGGATATTTTGGTTGAGGTCCTTGTGCCAGCATTTAATGAAAATGATGGAAAAGTGGAGGAACGAAAACATTTGCAGAGATTAGGATTTCCTTATGTGGAATCCGACAAACCTCTTGGACAAAATACGGGTATTATTCACAATGAAGCAGCACGTATATTTGGTTTTGATAAAATGCATGCCATCGACGGCATTCAAATAGGTGGTGGTATTTTCAAAGGAAAAGAAATGCGATTTAAGTCTTTAAGCAAGAATGCGCCAAGCATTATATGGGAGGAAGAATATTTATTAGCATATGGATTGGACTTTTATGAAGTGGATAAAATGTGGGATGCTGAATTGTTTATTAGACGTGAAGAACCAGAAAATATGGCTTTAGCTAGCAAATCGCTGCTTCAAGAGGAAATTAGAGAAAAATATGAGGAAATAATAAAATCAAAAGATCCATCATATGATCCTAAAAATTTGGATAATGGCAATTGGATAGATAACGTCAAATTTGGTTCTTCTTCTTATTGCTCTAACGCACATATGGATAAATGGAAAAGCCTATCTCGAGAAGAAAAAAATGCACTTTTAGTAACAACCATGGATAATGCTATTGATGAAAATGATCCTTCCAGTTATACAGAATTAAATAGTTTTAAAAAAGTAAGTTTCATTTCGAGGATTTTAAAACTAAATCATAAAAATAAGTTAGGTATTAAAGATGAGGATTTTCAAGACATTTTCCAAGGTGCGCTAGAAAAAAAATTACCTATAGCAGACGAATTTTTAGAATATTCAGATTCCATAGATCTATCCCCAGCTATAAGACGTTATTTTACTAAGGCACTATTGAGTCGTTCTCAAGATATTTATGACATTTATGAAAAATATCAAAAATTTATTTCTCTAGATCCAGAGTATATTAATATCATAGCGTTACATACCTATGCCACTAGCAATGATGGAATATTCAAGATTCTCATACAAAAAGGAGCAAAGCTTCCAACACTAGCGGAAGCTAAAAAATTTAGTGAACTAAAAACTTACCAACTTGCCATCAATAGAGTATTTTCGGAAATTATTAATTTTGCACGTGAAAATAAGGTATCAGAAATCAAAAATCTAGAAATAGAATTTCCTGATCTTTTTAACTCCGCAATGAAAGATTTCGACGAAAAAGAAAGTAATGATAGAATTGCAAGAATTGGAACACTTTTCTCGATATTTTACACGCATGAAGATACCATTAAATCATTGATAGAAAAATTAGGAGATGATTATTTATTTTATAGAAATAAAGAAGGGGTTTCCTTACTAGATCGATTAATTTCAAAACGCCCAGAATCGGCCAAATTTTTTATCGAAAAACTTTCGCAATCTACAGATCCTCGTGCTAAAAATATTATGGATTGTGCTCTTTTTGTTGCTTTTATTGAATCTGATAATAATACACTTGAAATACTTAAAAATAATGGAGCAAAATTCCTTTCCGAAACTTATGCAACAAAATTGGGAATAAAAAAATATTTTGATGCCGCCGTTGATAAAACAAAACAAATGATTTACCAACATGTTCGATCTGACGAATTAAAGAAACTAGATGAATTTGAAAAAAATTATCCTTTATTAGTCAAATCTGCCATAAAAAATATTAATAAGGAAAATAACAATGAGCTACTTGTATATGCTGCTCGTCAATGTAATATGCCGATGATAAAATGGTTGCTTAAAAATGGCGCCACCACCGATACCGGTAATAATCAAAAATTTTTCGATGCACTTCTAGATGGCATAAAAAAAACAACAAGCGAAAAAGATATTGGAAACATCTCGCAAATTCTTGAAAATTATAAACGAGAATTATTGACTGAAGATTCAGGAGAAATAGCAAGTCGCATTTTCATTGAAGACTTATTTAAAGAAACCAAAAAAATAAATGTAGATCGACTTAAAGAATTAGAATCGAAACAACCACACGTCATACCATCATTGGTGCACGCAAAGTCTCAAGGGATATCACTACTCAATTTATCACTTCAACACCGCGATCTTGATTTATTTCAGTGGCTCATGAATCACGGCGCAGTTTTTACGGATTCATTACAAGATTATTTTGATAAAAATAATGAATATAATTATCTAAAAAATTGGCTCGCAAATTGCATCGACAATGATGATTTAATATCCGTTCAAGCTATTAAAGAATGTTTAAGTCCTTCAGCATTTAAGGAAATAATAGATACTATGCATTTAGTCATTGTAGCTGCTAATAATGGTAATATTAATACACTTAAGTTTTTAATAGAGTCAGGCGCAAATTTAACGGAAGATAATTATTATGATTTATTATATGATTTTATAAAAAAATCAGGAACGCCAAAAAAAGTTTGTGATGTCATAGAATACATGGGAGATAGTTTCGAAATTGATGCAATCGGCGTGAAGTCAGATGTATTTTTTCAGGTCGAGCAATCTATTAAAAAAAGTGATTATGAAAGTTTAGTTCGTCTTAAAAAGATTTTAAATCCCGAAGAGTGGCAAGAATTCTTAGATCGAAGAAGCAGAAAAGGAAATGTTATCGAACTCATGAAAAATGAGCCTTATTTCAATGAGAAAATAAAAGCAATTTTATACACCAAAGATCTAGATGCAAGCCCCTTAATGTCTTACTCCGGCACTTTGTTTTCCGCTAAAAAAGAAGATGATAAAAAGTCGGATGAGTCGACTTTAAAAGAAGATCAGAGTGCTACGCCGAAGCCTGGCGATCGGTAGAGGGGAAAGGAGAATTACTCCAAACTCGAAAGAAACTCCTTAAACTGCCGCTCATCCAAAATCGGCACATTCAATTCCTTGGCTTTATCTAATTTCGATCCGGCATCAGAACCCACAACGACATAAGAAGTTTTTTTCGAAACACTACCAGCAACTTTCGCGCCCAGGTGCTCCAGCTTATCTTTCGCTTCATCCCGCGTCATGCTTTCGAGCGTGCCGGTCAACACAAACGTTTGTCCGGCAAGTACGGTATTCACCGAGGTTTTTGCTTCTTTTTCCCAATGAATCCCTGCTTTAATTAATTTATCCACTACTTCACGATTATGTTTTTCAGCAAAAAAAGCAACGATATGTTTCGAAACCACAGGGCCAATATCCTGAATGTGCTGCAATTCCTCAATTGTTACCGTAAACAAATCTTCTAAATAATAATGATTAGCAAGTTGTTTCGCTGTCGCCTCACCCACATCACGAATACCTAATCCCAAAAGAAAACGTGCGAATGTGGTTTTTTTACTTTTTTCTAATGCGTCCAAAATATTTTGCGCGGATTTTTCAGCCATACGATCCAAATTAGCTAACGTATCAAACGAGAGATAATATAAATCGGCAACATTTTTAATTTTGCCAAGTTCGACAAGTTGATCAACAAGCTTATCGCCTAAACCCTCAATATCCATCGCACGACGGCCTGAAAAATGCTTTATCGCTTCTTTTTGTTGCGCACGACAGAATAAACCACCGCTACAACGTGCCACGGCCTCCCCTTCAATCTGCTCTATTGTCGACTGACAAACGGGGCATAGCGTTGGTAATTGAATCGTTTTGGCGCCTTTTGGCCTCAAGGTCGGGATAACACTCACAATTTCAGGAATAACATCCCCTGCGCGTCGTACATAGGCCGTATCGCCAATGTGGATGTCTTTTCGGCGCACTTCATCCATGTTATGCAACGTCGCATTACTCACCGTCACGCCATGCACAAAAACAGGCTGTAAACGCGCGACAGGGGTAATCGCACCCGTTCTACCCACCTGAAACTCTACCGCTTCAATAATCGTTGTCACTTCTTCTGAAGGATATTTATGCGCGAGTGCAAATCGGGGCGCACGAGAGACAAAACCTAATTCTTTTTGTAATCGTAGCGAATTAACTTTATAAACAACCCCGTCAATTTCATAAGGTAATTGATGACGAATCTTTCCTAAATGATTGAAATAATCAATACACGCATCCACACCTTTGACAATTTTCACTTCAGGATTGACACGTAAACCCCATTTTTTAAATAGTGAAACAATATCACTTAATTTTTCAGGAGGACGGTGATCATCATACACACCAATACCGTAAAAATAAATTTCGAGTGGACGCCCCGCGGTCACGCGCGAATCCAATTGCCGTAAACTCCCTGCGGCTGCATTGCGAGGATTCACAAAAACTTTTTCGTTATTTTCTTTCGCGCGTTCATTCATTGCCAAAAAACCTTGTTTCGACATAAAAACTTCGCCACGAACTTCTAATTTTGCAGGGAAATCATTTCCTTGTAAGTGCAAAGGAATCATCGCAATGGTACGAATATTTTCCGTGATATCTTCACCCGTTTCACCATCGCCACGTGTCGCTGCAAATTGTAATAATCCATTTTCATAAAAAATAGTAACGGCTAAACCATCTAATTTTGGCTCGCATTGATATTCAATGTCACGTTGATCATCCAATCGATCTTTGATGCGTTGATCAAAGTTTTTGACTTCATCATCTGAAAAAGCATTGTCGAGGGAGAGCATTGGAACTTGGTGTTTGACTTCTGAAAATGCTTTGCTAGGTGTCGCGCCTACGCGTTGCGTCGGAGAATCTCTGGTGATTAATTCTGGATGGGCACTCTCTATTTTTTTTAATTTCTTAAAAATAAGATCATATTCTGCATCCGATATCGTCGGCGCATCTAAAATATAATACTGATAATTATATTCATTAAGTTGTTGCTTTAAGAGTTCAATTTCTTTTTGAATGGACTTCATATCAATCAAGCATATTCCGCTATTTTTTTATGGTAGTGATTTAAAATATCAGTATTCCATGGTGTTTTAGGATCAGCAAATAACTCACCTTCCAAATCATCTGCTAATTGTTCAGCGGTCGCAAGCATTCGTCCGAAAACTTCTTCAATGTTTTTCACTGCCTGCAAATCCATAAATAAACACAAACCAGGGGAGGAAAATTCGCCGATATGATTCATATCAAATTCACCCGGTTCTGTCATCGATGCCAAACTAAATAAAACTTTTTTGCTATCATGCAAAGGGTCGTCGTAATAATGAAAAATATTCATTGCGCCAAATTGCATGCCGGTCGAAGAAATCGCTTGAAATAAATCATATGAAGCAAATGTTTCACCAGCTTTTGCAATAACATTAATGCTCATAATTTCCGGAACAGATTTTTTTTCCGTATGTTTGATATTTTTCGAAATAGTATCAGGCTCTTCTTCTAGCTCAACTAATTGTTGAAAACTAGAAAGTTCCGCATTCTCTTCATCGGTTATTTTTGCGACTTCTGGAGCATTTTTTTCACTAAACCAAACTTTCACTAAAAAAAACAATATCCCTATTGTTACCACAAGCATCACAATCATTTGCAAATGGTGGCTCATATCAACCTCCCTATACGCCTGCTAAACTCATCGCCTCTTGTACATCTACACTGACTAAACGTGACACGCCTGGTTCGTTCATTGTCACACCAATTAACGTATTCGCCATTTCTATCGCCAATTTATTATGACTGATAAAAATAAACTGGGTTTTTTCCGACATATCTTTGACAAGCTGGCAAAAACGACCGACATTCGCATCATCGAGTGGCGCATCAACTTCGTCTAAAATACAAAACGGTGCAGGATTCAATTGAAAAATAGAAAACACAAGGGCAATTGCGGTCAATGCTTTTTCGCCACCCGATAACAAATGAATAGTGCTATTGCGTTTTCCTGGAGGGCATGCCATTACCGTCACACCGGCATCTAATAAATTATCACCCGTGAGCTCAAGATAAGATTTTCCACCTGCAAATACTTTGGGGAACAATGCTTGAAAATGTGAATTCACTTGGTCGAATGTTTCTTTAAATCGAGCACGCGTTTCTTTGTCAATTTTCGCAATTGCACTTTCTAATGTGGCGAGTCCTTCTTCAAGATCCGCATTTTGTTTATCTAAATATTCTTTGCGTTCTGCACAAGCCGTATATTCTTCGATGGCTACTAAATTAATGGCACCTAATCGTGAAATACGTAAAGTAATTTGTTGAAGACGCTCATGCCATTCTTCAAGACCCGTAATTTCAGGTAATTGTTTTAAAACATCTTCGATGTGAAAACCAATTTCTTTAATTTGTTCTAGTAACGTTTCAGATTTTACTTTTAATCCTTGCGATTCTATTCTCAAACTTTCTAATTTTTCGCGTAATTTTGACATTTCACGTTCGACTTCTTGACGATGCGTTTCTATTTGTCGAATTTCTTGTTTGATAGTATCTTCTGCAGCACGTGCTCCTTGCACTTCTTCTTCAAGCGTTAAACGTTTTTTCAAAGCCACTTCAAGATTATTTTGTAATGTTTCAAGCGATGACGCAGCTTCAAGCTCCGCTTGCAATGTCGAATGTCTCTCTTCGAGCGCAGTTAATTGCGTTTGTAAACGTGTCGACATTTGTTTTAACGAAGATAATTCAGAAAGCGTCGTTTGAAGACGAATTTCTAATTGATGCGCTTTATCTTTCGCTTGACTCGCATTGCTTCGCGTCACTTGCAATTGCTGACGTAGCGAATCACGCTCTTCCGTTAACGTTTCTCTTTTTTCTGCTTGTTCTTCTAAATTATCCATCGCCTGCTGCCACTTCACGCGTGAAGATTTTAATTCTTCTTCGGCAGTTTTTTGCAGTGCAATGCTTTCAGCATGTTCTTTTTCAAATCGGTCGAGTCGATCTTTTAATTCAGTGAGACGTTCTCTCGTGATTTTTTGTTCGGTTTCAATTTGTGCCGCTTTAATATTTGATTGATTCACGATTTTTTGCAGCGTTTCCCGCTCTCGCTCCAGATCTTTTAATTGTTCGCGATATTGCTCTACATTCTCTGTGGATTCTTCTTGTTTTTCGCGTAAGCTTTTAATTTTTTTCGTGAGCGCTCGTAACTCTTCTTCACGCTGAAAAACACCTGCTTCAGGATTTTCATCGCGAGAAATACGTAACCAACCATTTCCTAACCATACACCATCTTGCGTGATAACAGATTCATGCGCCTTCAATTTTTTTGCGAGTTCGGATGCTTCCACGACCGAACCTGCAACATAAATGCCTGCTAATAATGAAGCAAGCGGCCAATCTGATTCCACTTTGCTGAGTAAAGTATTGGTTTCAGCTTTGGATGATAATGTTGATGGTGCGACGACTAATAAACTACCTTCTTTCAATTTATTCGTTACGTCCAACACATTTTGCAGATCTTCCACGCAAATGGCTTGCAAATAAGAACCTAAAACTTTTTCGACTGCTTGTTCCCAACCCGCTGCAACTTTTACTTCTTCTGCAAGTCGCGGTTTTTTGTCGAGTGCATGTGTTTTTAACCATTTTGTCAATGTATCATTGCGACGACCTAATGCCGTTTCTTGCAATGCTTGTAAGGATGCTTCTTTTCCTTGTAAAACTTGTAACTCACCTTGAACTTGATTTAAGGTTTCGGAAGTTTTTTGCAGTAAGGTGCGCGTCGTTCCAATTTGTTGTTGCACATCAGATAATTTTTGTGTGTGATTTTCTTTTTCATCTGCGGCTTTTTTTACTTCATCATCTAATTCACCAATGGAATTTTCTAATTTGCTAAAATCAATTAACGATTTTTCTTCTGCTAACTTTGCTTGTCTTTGTTTATTCGCAATGATTTTTTGCTCAAGATGTTGAATGCGCGTTTGTTCGACTTCAGCAATTTGCGTCGTTCTTGATGCTAATTGATTAAATGCATCCCACTGCGTTTGCCAGGTTTGCATCGCATCTTCGGCTTCTTCTAATTCTTCTTTCAATTGCTCCGCAATTTCTGTTGCCTCTTTCGCTTCAGGCGTTAAACGTTCTGCATCTTGGCTTAATTCTTCTAATTTTTCGTCGGTGTCATGTAATTGTTCCGAAACTTCCGTTGTTTCTTGTTCTACCTCTTGAATTGCTTTTTGTCGCTCTTTTTGCCTTTCTTCTGTATGAGCGACGTCTTGTTCAAGACGGGATATTTCATTTCCAATCGCATAATAACGTTGTTGCACTTCTTGGAAAACGTCATTCGCTTCACGCAATCCTTCGCGTTTATATTCATGCTGTAAATTAAGTTCAGTCAATTCTGTTTGGCGTGCTTCTAAACCTGTCGATTGCTGCTGGATTTGTAAAGAATCCCCAACCAGTCTCGTATCTAATTCTCGCCATTGAATGGTTAGCCATTCCGCACGAACAATGCGTTCTTCTTGTTTTAAAATTTTATATTTTTCTGCGGCATTTGCTTGTCGTTTTAAAGCAGACAGTTGTTTATCGAGTTCGCTACGTACGTCATTTAAACGTGCCAAATTTTCTTTGGTGTGTTGAATACGATTTTCGGTTTCACGGCGTCTTTCTTTATAGCGTGAAACTCCCGCGGCTTCTTCTAAATAAACACGCATATCATCAGGTTTCGCTTCGATAATACGTGAAATCATATTTTGTCCGATAATGGAATAACTTCTCGGACCCAAACCTGTTCCTAAAAATATATCGACAATATCGCGACGGCGACAACGAACGCCATTTAAAAAATAAGCCGATTCGGAATCACGCGTAATTTGTCTTCGAATAGAAATTTCGGCGTAACTCGCATATTCTCCGCCTAAACTACCATCTTGATTATCAAAAACGAGTTCGACTGATGCTTGTCCCACGGGTTTACGCGCGGTAGAGCCATTAAAAATGACGTCGGCCAACGATTCGCCGCGTAAATATTTGGCAGAGTTTTCACCCATTACCCAACACACGGCATCGATAATATTCGACTTGCCGCACCCGTTTGGCCCTACGATCGCAACTAAATTAGTTGGAACAAGAACGGTTGTGGGATCAACAAATGATTTAAAACCTGCGAGTTTGATTTTCTTTAGTTGCATAAGTCTTTATCTTTCAATTCCATGCGATTAAAAGTTGACGTGTCTTTCCAGCAATAAGGATACTACCTTTCGGCTCGAATTTAAAGCTGATAAGCTTGAAGCGTTACCGAAATGAATTAAAGGGATTATGATCATGCCTTCGCCTAAATTTTTTCATAAAATTCAAATAGATATACGCAAATGGTTACCCTACTTCATTATTCTGTTAGGAGTGATTACCACATTATTAATTTGGTATGGGCTTATCAATGATTACTCACCCCACTTTTTTGCAACCACTTTTACCATTGCTATCCCTTGGATCATATTAGTTGTGGGTATTGCTGCGTCTTTTTTAGCCGCAATCGCCATAAAATTGGCCCAATTAACCGAAGAACGTGGCTCTACCTTAACCCTAGTCCGCGCCGATTTTAAAAAAGAAATGGTTGAGCGTATGAAAGCCGAAGAAAGCAAACAAAAACTCGAAATCGCGTTATTACAAGGACAAAAACTGCAAGCCATTGGAACCCTCGCTGGCGGAATTGCGCATGATTTTAATAATATTATTTATGCCATCAAAGGTTATGTTGAAATGGCACGCGAAGACGTCGAAAAAGATAGCGTTGTTTACGAAAATTTAGGGAAAGTGTTGAATGCGGCTGAACGCGGACAAGACCTCATTGCGAGAATTTTAACTTTCGGTAGAAGATATCAACATGAAGTATTTCAACCCTTACCCATAGAAGAAACTTTAAATAGTGCGTTATCTTTATTACGCCCTACCATCCCGGCTTCTGTGAATATCGACCTCATTCATTCGGCAGAAGAGATGACCATTTTAGGAGATCAAACGCAATTACATCAAGTGATTGTCAATATTATCAATAATGCAGTGGATGCGATGGATGGTGAAGGAAAAATCACGATTCAACTACGTAAATTACAGCCGGGAAATCGATATTTAAAACAATTTCCTCATATGTCTTCCATCGATTATTGCAAAATTGATTTTACAGATACCGGACCTGGTATGGACGCTAATACGATGAAACGTATTTTTGAGCCTTTTTTTACAACGAAAGCGGTCGGTAAAGGGACTGGCTTGGGGCTTGCCACAGCACATGGTATTATCAAAGAACATCAAGGTGAAATTACCGTAACAAGTAAATTAGGAAAAGGCACAACCTTCACCCTATTATTACCTATCATGCCAAAAAAGGAGGATTAAGATGGCGACCATATTACTCGTTGAGGATGATGAATTAGTTCGAGATATGCTGGCACAAGTGCTGCAAAGAGCGTCTCATGAAGTTATTACTGCAGCCGATGGGGACATTGCAGCTGAAATATTACAAACAAAACAACCCGATATTATGGTCACAGATATCATTATGCCGAAGAAAAGTGGCATTACACTTATCACCGAAGTAAAAAATAAACATCCCAATATGGAAATTATAGCAATATCCGGTGGCGGACGATTAGATCCAACTGGATATCTTGATTTATCTGAATCTTTAGGTGCAACGGTTTCATTCGAAAAACCTATCGATAAATCCGCACTGCTGATGGCAATCGATTTATTATTACAAGGTCGAAGTGAAGATATCCGATGATTCAGCAAAAACTATTGGATCGTGTTAAGAGCCTTTTTTTATTTACTTCGGATACTTCGACTCCACGTTCCTGTGTCGGCAATGGTTGCGATTTAAAAAAAGCTGACGAAGAAGGGCTTCTTGAAATTTTACATTTTTTGAATCCCTGATTCGGAATTAATATCTTTTCATAATCTTGAGTTGCTTTTTGGATAATCTTAGCCTGATCTTCTTTATGTTTTGCAGCAAGTATCAATCGTTGCTCCGCATCTTCTCTTATCTGTTTTTTTGCAGAATAATGCGCTTCGCTTGCCGCCGTTTTAATATCTAAAGATGCTTGGTAAGCATAAACGTCTCGATTTTGTTCTTGTTCAGTAACTAAATGATCACGATATGAATTTTGTTTTTCAATTTTAAGAGAGGTAAGATCATTCACTTCTTTTTTTCGACTATCATATTTGATTTTTGCAGCATGATATCCGAGTTTTCTTGTATTAACTTCGTTTTCAAGATTAATATCTTTTTTGGCTCGAAAAATGGAATAAAACAAACTAGTGAGGGATATCGCCGTACCGCTACCTACCAATGATAAAAATAGTGTACCGACTAAAGCCGCTCCTAGAAGAGCTGCACCAATTCCCGTTCCAATGAGTGTCGCACCCGCGCAAACGATTGCGCCTCCCAATATGTATTTCCATAAAGCGGTTTTTTTAACTTGTGTTTTACTTTCGAAAACTTCCTTTTCACGAATTAATTCGCTTTCGAATGGTTTTAATTCATTCGATTGAGCTTGCAATCTATTATCTAATTCTTTTAATTCGTTTGATAAATTATGCTGAGCCATGAGCGTCACTTTTAAATCCATTAAGCGCTGCTCTTTTATCTCTACCTCGCACGATGGATTATCTTTGATGCTCAATAAATTTTTAGCAAACGCTTCTGCCGCTGATTTATTTATTTCGTATTGATGTTTTTCTTTATTTTCATCTTCTTTAGCTTCATTAAGAATTGATTTTATTTGAAGATTTTCATCTTCAATCATGATTATTTTTTTTATTTCTTGATCAAGTAAATCTTTTTTCGATTTTAATATTTTAAATGTTAAGTCAAGTTTATCTTGTTGTCCTTTCTTAATTTTTTCAAATAATTCATTTTTAGATTTTTGCTCCGCTTGTTGCTGGTCAAAAAACATTTCTGAAAATCCTTTATTTTGTCGTTTACCTTGATGAATTTTTTCATCCATCTTTTCAGAACTAGCTGTCATTGGCGATAATGGTAGTAAAGAGGAGCGTGAAGAATTTGGATAAGGTAAACGTGTTTCGATAGTTGTCACAGGTGAATAAGGCTTCGTTGAAACAATATCGGTTTCATCGTCAACTTTCTCTTCCTTTGCTGACACCGGCGTGCTCGCTTTATAAAGAAGGATGGATTTTGTGAGATTTAATTTATTAATCAATGTTTGTATATGTGCAAATGCACCTGAAGATATCCCAATCCCTCTGGATTTTTTTATGGATTCTTCTTCGGCAAGCGTATGCAAAATATGCGCTAATTCTACTTTATAAGAATTTTGACGAGGGATAAATGTTCCACCCCTACCCTGTGGCTTCGCGTCTATCATAGAAAATTCAATTGTTTCTAATTCTTGATCATTCAATTCAGTATTGAGTGGAAATGAAGATAAGTCACCTTGTAAATGATAAGCTTCGCCAAAATCTTTCTTCAATTGCAGCACACTATAGCTGCCATTAAAACCTACCTGACGAACGAGTATTTTTTTATTATCTTCTTTTTTGAGATGATATAATTGTGGCGTATTTGATTCAGGCTGGTCTTCTACAATGGCATATACTTCGCTTCGTTCATCAGCAAACATATTGGATTCATTAAGCGCATCATCATCTAATAATGCAGCATGAGATAATAAAAACAATCCGCATTTTAAATGTTTGATGTGGTCTATCGCATTATTTATAACACAGGTTCTTTTTTGTAACTGTACTTCATCCTTTACTTGACCATTAAGTGCACTTTCTAGCATTTGTATCGTATAAAGATCAGATAAGCTTTCTAAAAATTGAATTATACCTACTCTATTTATTTTAATATCTAGATATGAAGTGATGTTCCGTTCGAGTTTGATAACTCGTTCTTCAGTTTCTTTTTTTATTGATTGGATTAATACTTCAAATATTTTTTTATTTTTGGGATCAAAAAATCCCGCATTATAAAGAGCGACTACAACATCTTGTTTTTTTAAAAATTCCTCCGTTCTCTCAAACTTGTTTAATTTTTCTAAATTATTTTTATCAATCTCTGCTTCTTTATTTTTATTATTTAATATATAACCATACATCGAAACTTTTGTATAATGTAGAAGTGCATCAAAATATTTATTAGCAAGAATTGGCAGACCATCCTTGCTTTCTTCTGACTTCCAATCTTTAATAGCATTGCTTGCTTTTTCTAAAGCATTTTTATTACGTTCTTCTCTTTGCTTAACTTTAGCATCAAATGTTGTTGCAAAGTCTTTGTCTTGACTTGTAAATAATTCTTGTTTTCTATCTTCTGGTACTAATAGTTTGTGCTCATAAGCCACATCTAAAACATCTGGACAATCGACATTGACATCTTTAAGGGCTTCGACGATTTTTAGTTTCACCAATGAAAAATTATCGAGTGCATTTTTTAATAGATCATTGGGAAATTGTTGATGAAATTTTGAAAAATCCGAAAATATATTATCAAGTAATCCATTGCTCGAATCGGGTCCTATTTTCACCAATTGTCCAAGGTGCTGGAGCGGTTTGCGCGTTAAGTTAGAAAAAGTATGATGCGTACATTCATCAATAAATGCAAAATAATACACACCTTTTTTTACAACTTGTAAAAATTGTAAAAACATATCGCTATTCAAAAAATCGCTGATAATATTCAGTATTTCTGCTAGCTCTTCCTGTGTATACGTTTTATATTTTTCCAAATGAAATATTTTTAATTGTTGAGATAACGAAAAATTATTTTTAGTATAAGGAATCTCGACAACATTTCTGCGAGTAGATATTACCTCTTCTTTTGAAAAGACGCTTGAACATGCTGCGAAGTAGATATCGATTAAATCCTTGTTAACGGCACTTTTTTCTTCATTTGAATAAGGAGATTGTCTTACAAAAATCATGAAAGCACTCATGAATGATGCGAGAGTTTCATATTCTTTAAGTAATTCTCTTATATTGCCAACCGTATTGATATTTTGGATATCCGCTTCAGTGTACGAATGATGTTTTTGTAATTGCATTTTAATTTTTTGACGATTTTCTAAAGATAATTTTGTCTCTTCAGGAATCCCAATAGCACCCAAAACTTGCAGAGTCATATTAGATATTTTATTTTTATTGCTTTCTATTTTTGTAATAGTAATCTGTGGCTTTTTTTTATAGCAAAAATCAAACTTATAATTATCTAAGGAAGGTTGTTCATATTGTAACTCTTTCGTACATCTCTCTTCTATTTTAACGGAATAATAAGGATCACTGAATTTATCAATAGGAACGTGACTATGCTGAAATACTGCAGAAATTACTTTTAATTGTTCTTCAGTAAGCGTTTCACTAATACAATAAAATGGTTGTTTTACAATCGACTGTCGGTCAGATTCACTCACCTCAGCTAATAACAGTAACTGCTGAACAACATCTTTTTTACTTTTAATGGTATCAATACCCTTTTTTACTGTTTTTAATGGGATCGCAGAACTGCATTCAATTTTATCATCATTTTTGCGTAGGTATTTAAAAACATACTCTTTGGAGGAATTTTGGTAAATAACATAGGCTGCTTGATTTTTACCTAACCATTGTTGAAACTGAGTGGCATTGCCGTTTTTAAGTTCCAGAGCTGCTTTTGAAAATGCACTCTCAGTGAGATGGTATAATCCACAGAGAGGGATCTCCGTACTGAAAATGATATCTGGGGCGTGCTTTTCATCTGATTGAGTACCTGCAACACTTAAAGTAGGTTTGCCTCTCTCTAACATATAGTCCCCACGGCGTTATTGTATAATAATTGTAACGCCGCCATGATAAAATACAAAAACGAGCAAATCAACAATTTTTGCGTGCGTTAATATTGTCCGATAGACTATTGAGATAACGTAAATATTTTTCTCTAAAAGTAATCACATGCTTTTGAGAAAATATATTCATATGATTACCATCCACCATAAATTCAATCACTTCTGCATGACTGTGTTTTTTCCATTGATTTTTCGATGCATCAATTTTGCTTTTTAAATTCGGTGTTTCCACCATTGCTTTGAAATATGAAATACCACGCTGTAATTGTCCAGTCGTTTTATAATCATGCGATAAAGCAATTAAAGCATGTTGACGATCATAAATATAACTTAAATATAGATGAATTTTATCCCGAGAAACGGCATATTCTTCCATTAAACTTTTTTCGAATACATTCATTTCACCTTGTTGCTCAAAGAATATTTCGTCAGCCAGATAAACAGGTAAGGCATCCACTAACGCGATACTTTCATACGCCACGTTTTTATTTTCCAATACTTTTGCGATTTCAAAAGCAATGTATGCGCCTAACGAATATCCAAGTAAATGAATCTTCCTATTCTTAAATGTTTCGGAAATTTCAGTCGCATAGTGTTCTGCTAAATCGTAAAGATTGGTGAATGACGTATTTTTATATTGAATGGCAATCAAATTATATTTTGCATCAAAATCATGAGCCAAATGTAAAAAACAGTCGATGGTTCCAGTACTCGGATGTACCAGAATAATAATAGGTGAATCCTCATCAATATTTTTTAAAGTCACAAATTCTGAAGAATCGATTATTTGCTGCATTTCATATAAACGCAAATGATCGCAAAATAATTTTAATTCTGGAAAATCGAAAATAGTTTTTAATTCAATTTTCTGATTTTGCTCTGCATTAATCAAAGATAACATTTCTAATGCTTTAAGAGAATCGCCACCTAACATGAAAAAATTGCTATTTTGATACAAAATCACATTATCAGAAATATTCAAAACTTTTTTCCAGATATCTGCGATCCTCAAAGTAAATGCATCTTCAATATTAATACTATCAGACGATGAAGTTAAATTTTTCTTAGGTAAAGCATTAATATCTATTTTTCCATTTGCACTTAATGGTAATGTATTTAATAAAACAAAATCTGATGGAATCATATATTCCGGTAATTCTGATTTGAGTCTCGTGTACACCTCATGCAAGATTTCAGATTGACTGGTAGGGTTATTGGAAATTTTATGAGATTGCATTGTCTCTTGCGGCACCTTACCAAACACAATTCCTAGATGATGTTTTTGAAGTGAATTCTCTTTCTTCACAAAGAAATTACTGATATAACAACAACCGATCTCATCATTCATGAAAGATTCCATTAAAGATTGCGCATATCGACCTATCGTGATGGCATCTGTCGTTGAATCAAAAATAATAACTCCCCATGCGCTCTTTATCATTTTAGCATTTTGATCTAAAGAATAAATATCATAAATACTTTCTTCATCAATCCACGCATTTTTTTCTGCATTGTAGTAATAACAAAGTTTGGATTGTTGCAAGCATAAATGAAAAGAAGGGATCGTAACCGTATTTTCATTTTGATGCTGGATTTCATATCGCACAATCAAAGTATATTGCTCTGACAGCGAAAGCGTATCATTCGAAAAAGCTTCTTCGCGATAAGACAAATAAAGATATTTATTTAATAATGATACAATGTGTCCCGCTTCTATTTCTGAAAATAATTGCCATTTTGACGGATAATAAGTCTTTATTAATGTCGTGTCTGCGATTAATAAAATTTCATCAACGTCATTCATCGGATTTTCATTAATCTGAATTAACATCGCATCCTTCGAGGAAAAATAATAACAACCCTTCGATATTTTATCATGGTTACTTGCAATCGAAATAAAACATTTTACGGAATACAATCCACCCGCTGATGGATATTGATATTTAGGAAGAGGATTATCTGCATGATGTACTTCTCGTAATAATTGCAACGCAGATTGTAATGCATTTTTAGTATTCCCCATTGGATAGGGAGAAATTTGTGTTAATTTTTCTTTAATCATTTGCAAAGGAAAATCACTTTGAATCCAGTGACGATAACTTTTGCGTTTAAACCAATAATTTTTATCTTCGAGGTTTTCAGCTACATTAATTATATTTAATTTACTAGGAAATGCTGGATTTTTATTTAGCGACAGCTTATCAATGACCTTATCTTTGTCATTCGAAGGTTGTACGCAATAAGCCACCATTTGCTTTGAACCATGCACATCTTGTACGTCAATATAAATATCATCGAATAACAAATTTTTTCGTAAAATGCTCTCTACTTCATTTAATTCAATACGATAACCGCCTAATTTAATTTGTCGATCTTTTCTGCCTAAAAACTTAATCCCTTGATGAGATGTCAACTGCCCCCAATCACCGGTATGATAAATTCTTCCGAATTCTGGGTGATTGATAAAGGCGTGATTTGTTTTTTCTGGGTCCTGGTAATATTCTTTAGCAACGCCTCGCCCACCAATATATATTTCTCCTTCGATTCCTTCTGGACATGGTGAAAGTGCTTTATTTAAGACATACATGGTTTGATTAGTCAGCGGAAAACCATAGGGAATATAATCATAATCTTTGTGTGCTTCAAGAATAAAATAGTTAGACCAAATGGAGCATTCCGTTGCTCCACCTAATGCAACATGATTTGCGGTGGGACACAATGTAAATCCTTTTTTAATAAGATTTGGCATAATCCAATCACCGCTTAAAAGCACTGTTTTGATCGTTGGAAGTGGCTCCATCGCATGCAATAACATGGCATATAACATGGGAACGCTATTCCAAATTGTAATGTGATTTGTTTTGATGAGCGTTAACCAATGTGAAGGCTCTTTACATAATTCTGATGATGGAAAAATAATCCGGCCACCTGCTATGAGCAAACCAAAAATATCAAAGATGGCAAGATCAAATGATAAATCCGAAATGGCAAGCACACTGTCATGATGCGTAATACTAAAACGTTGATTCATATCCAAAAGCGTATTCATCACACTTTCATGCGAAATAACAACACCCTTTGGCTTTCCCGTTGTACCTGAAGTAAAAATCACATACGCAGTATCAGATGGATTTGACGGGATGATTTTAGTATAGGTCGTTGTTTTAAGGAAATCGATATTCAATATTTTTTCTTCAGGTAAATCAAATTTTTTAAGTAATGTGGTATTGGTGATAACAGCCACCATATGTGCTTCATCCATGACAAGCATCAAGCGATTTCGAGGACTGAGTATATTTAAGGGCACAAAATAATGGCCTGATAATAAAACACTTAAACATGCAATAACTTGATTTCTGCCTTTTTCAAATAAAATGCCAATGGGTGAATGTAAATGATAGTTATATGCTTGAATTTCTGAAGAGAGATTAAGTGCACTTTGATACAAATCCTGATAAGTCATTTCACCAATATCATCAACAATTGCAATAGATTCAGGATATGCATGGCAAGTTCGCAATATGGAATCTATTAACATCTCATTTGGCATATCATTTGCAGTGTTATTAAAATCCATCCACTGCTGAACTTCTTTCGGCAATAATCCATGTAATTGGTATTGGTCCCAATTTTTTTCAGTTAAATGATGTAATATGGTTTTAAATAATTCATGCATGGCATAAATGGTATTCGCATCAAATAATCCATCAAGATAATCCCAAACCCAATGTAGACCATCTTGATTTTCTTTAATTTGATTATCAAGCCAAACTTGTGGGGTTTGTGTTATAGAATAATTGACTTTAACAAGGTGCTTCATTTCATCTACAAATGAAGATACTTGATCGAATCCAAGTGTGCTAGTAAAAACAACCGGTGCAATCGTTTGAGATATATTTTTATGATGTCGTCGAATATCTCTTTGTACATTCACACCATCATAAACCCTATGATCTAAATCGGAAATTAATTGTTGTTGCATGGTGGTTAAATATTCGGAGAATGCGATAGGAAGTGGAATATCTTTCACTTCAAATAATATTAAACTCGTAAAATCACCAATTAATTGATGAATATCAGAATGAAGATTGGGTCGATTAAATAAAGTGAGATTCAAACAAAAATGAGGCGAACGACTGTAATATCGAATAACAAATGAAAAAATAGTTAATATTAAACAGGTAGGAGTACATGCCATTTCTTTCGCTTTCGATTTTAACTTATTCCATTTATCGATCGATAACGTTCCATTCATCCGCTTAAATACTTGTTTGACTGATCTCATCGATACAGGCAATTGCGGACCCAGGGGAAGATGCGGAATTCTCGCATACCAATATTGTTTGGCAGTTAAATAACTTGCATGATGCGATAGTTTATCAAGATATTGGATATAATCCCTGAATTGCAGAACTTTAACAGAAAGCGATGAAACTTTCTGAAAATAGAGTTGACATAAATCCCGCATAAAAATAAGAAAACTCCATGCATCAAATTGAATGGAGTCATAACTAATTAAAATTCTTGTAACTTTTTTAAGTTGTAGCGCTTTAATATGAAATGTTGGAAATTGCCTCATATCAATAATTTCATGCGACAATTTTTCACGCCATTGCATTAATTTTTCAGTCAGATCTGAATCATCGCAATGACTAACATCAATCATTTCTAACGGATAAGATGGAACATTTTCTAGCACTTGTTGTTGATTTTCATCTTTAATCACGACTCTCAACATGTCATGAGATTGAATTGTTTGATCTAATGCAGATTGAAATCTTTGGATATCAAAATTTTCTAAATCAAATTCATAATAGGAATGTGAACTGACTTCACCTAACTCAATTTGATTTTGCCGACCGATATAATAGGCTTGTTGAATAGGCGTTAATTGAAATGGTTGATATCTGTCATAAGTATTTGCAGCGAGTACCAATTGTTCCACATTTTCTTGTTCTAATTCAGAAATGGCTTTCACAAATGATTGCAGAACGGGAAAGTCAAACAGCATTTTTAAGGAAGACGAGACATGATATTTCATATCAATTGCATTAATGACTGAAACAGCACTGAGAGAATCGCCGCCTAAATGGAAAAAATGACTATCTACATGAATATTGGTAAAAGGAATTTTTAAAGTATCCGCCCAAATACGTGCAATTTGCTCCTCTTTTTCATTAAATACACGTTTCAAAAAGTTGCTATGGGTATATTGATTCATATCGGGTAAAGCATGATAATCAATTTTATTATTTTTGCTGAGTGGTAACGATTTCATGACAAAAAAGATGTCTGGAATCATAAATTCTGGCAAAAGCGTTAATAAATGTTGGTAGGCTGAACCATAAACTTTATCTTCTTTAATGTTGTCGACAATATAATTATCTCGCTCAATATCGTTCTGATTTTCAATATAAGCCACAATACGTTTATGTGGCATTTCTTTAATATGGCAAATCACTTTATATTCGTGAAATGATTTTTCTAATGCCAATCGAACATCATCTAACTCAATTCTAAATCCACCAATTTTGACTTGACGATCTAAACGTCCTTTGATGCGGATACCAAAATTATCAGTCATATATCCTACATCGCCAGTACGATATATTCTGCCGAATTGCGGATGTTTTATAAAATATTTATCTGTCGTCTTTGGATCATTATAATAACATTCAGCAAGACCTAATCCTGCAGCATACAATTCGCCCACTTGACCTAATTGACATAAATTGAGATCTTCATTAAGGACATAATATTTATGATTGGCCAACGGGAAACCATAAGGAATAAATTCATAATCCACATCACGTTGTAAGGGATAGCAGATAGACCAAATCGTAGTTTCTGTTGGTCCACCTAAACTCACCACTTCTGCATTTTTGCACCATTCATGCGATTCCTTCACTAATTCGACGTTTATCCAATCTCCACTTAAAAAAATCTTTTTAAAAGGTAAGTTTTTTTTAAGCTGTAAAAGCATGGAAAATAACATCGGGACACTATTCCATGTGGTAATCTGGTATTGATCAATCAGTTTTAACCATTCTTTCGGTTCTTTCACATGTGCTGTAGGACACATGACGATGCGCCCGCCCGCAAGGATAATGCCAAATACATCATACATGGCTAAATCAAAACTTAAATCAGAAATAGCAAAGATACTGTCTTGATTTGTTATTGAAAATTTATCGTTGATCTCTACAATGGTGTTCACTAAAGCACGATGTGAAATCGCAACACCTTTAGGAGTTCCTGTAGTACCAGATGTAAAAATAACATAGGCAAGTTGATTCAACGTTACGTTTTTAATTTCATAATTTTTAATTTCAAAAATATCATCTGCATCAATAATCGTGCAATGATCTAAATGATAAAGTGCGGCAATTTTTTTGTTAGTAATAATATATTTGATATTTGCTTTGGCGATAATCTCATTCACTCTCGCTGCAGGATTATCCAAATTGATAGGAACGAAAAAATTTCCACTAAATAAAACTCCCAAAACAGCCGCAATTTGCTGATGATTTTTTTCTAATAATATTCCAATAGGCTCTGATGTTACATTTTTTGGTAACTTTTCAGCGAATCCAAAACTTAAATAAAGTAATTTTAAATAACTATGTTCACCGATATTATCAACAATCGCGATCGATTTTGCATGCTTTAACAACGATTGATGGCAAAGTGTTGTCATCGACATTTCAGGCATTGTTTTAGCGGTTTGATTAAATGAAGAAACGGTATTTTCTAATGCAATACGTCCTGGATAACGGGGTAATGATGCAATGGATTGATCTTCTTCCATTAAAATAGCATCAATTAATTTGATAAAATAATTTGCCATCACTTCGATCGTATGTTCCGCAAATAAATTTTTCTTATATTCAAAACTTAATGAGATATTCTCGGTGATTTCTTCGCGCGCGATGAGATATAAGTCGAACTGACAAGCGATAGATGGAACCCGAAAAGGGGTAATTTTAGCTTTTTCCCAATGAAATTCGCTTGAGATGCGGGGATTAAGTTCCACATCAGTTGCCAAACCACTTTTAATGAATTGATGAAATGCAAATGCGGCTTGTGCAAATGGTAAAGTTTTTGCATCGTTTCTTATATCAGAAAAATCTTCTAATATCTTCGAAAATGAATATGCCTGATGTAACATGGCATCCTTTAACAATTGTTGGGATGCTTTAAAAAATTCTGATAGCGATTGGCTTGGGTCAACATTGACTCGCATCACAACCATGCTTGCGAAATAACCTAAAACAGAAAGAAATTCTTTTTTCTCTCTACCTAAACACGGTGTAACACAAAAAATATCTTTTTGCGCACTAATGGAATACAGCAATAATTGATATATTCCGAGTAATAAAGAATGAACGGTAATTTTCTGTTTATGAGCAAATAATTTGAGCGCTTCTGTCACTGTCGTTGATAGCGTTTTCTTAACAGAATGACTTTGATAATCTAATGCATTTCGAAAAGATACTTCATAGGGTAACGGCATATAACCACTACTACCACTTAAATGATGAATCCAATATTCTTTACTTTTTAAATATTCTGGTTGTTCTAATAAATTTTGTTGATATATCAGATAATGACGATATTCAAATGGTAAGGGATGTAATTGATCAATTTTGCCATTCATCATTATCCCTAATTCATTAATAAATTGAAATAAAGATAAACCATCCATAATAATATGATGGATGACAATCAAAAGGGCCTGCGATTTGTTTTCAATATTATATAAAAATACGCGAAGGAGCGTGGGTTTTGATAAGTCAAAAGGCCTCGCATAATCTTCTTGCATATTTTGTTGTAATTCATTTTCTACGATATTTTTTTCAATCACTTTACATTGAAATGTATTATCAACATATTGGTATAATTTTCCATCTTTATCAAATTGAAAATAACTACGCAGCACAGAATGACGGTTGATGAGAAACTGTAAACTTGATTCAAGAAGTTCAATATTGATAGCTGGAGTAACTAAAGCTGCAAATTTTAAATGATACGCAGGACTTTCCGGATTTGTTTCCGAAAAAGTCCATAACGATTGCTGCTCTCTTGAAGCAAGCAATGGTTTTTTATTTTTTTTTTCTAATATTTCTCGTAACAATTGTTTTTTATGTTCAAGATTAATATTTACATTTAGCATTGCAGATATTCCTGTAGTACTTGATTGATTACATTTGTTAATATTGTCATTTCATCAAATAAATAAAAATGTCCACCCTCACACCAATTGATTTCAAAGTGATTATTAGTAAAATTTCCCCAATCTAATACATATTCTGGTTTTACATTATTATCATCAGTAGGTGCGATTGCAGTAATAGGGGTATTTAAAATAGCTTTATCATTAGGTTTATAGGTTTGTAATAATTTCATATCGTTATAAATACGAGGTAAAAAGAAATCTAAAAGCTGATCATTTTCACTGATTGCTTCAGGTACCCCACCCATACTTTTTACATAAGTTCGAAATTCACTGAGCGACATATTAAATACATGATCTTTCACTGTCAGATGTCTTGGAGAGTTTGCAGCAGATACAATGAGAGCAGCTTGAGATGCATCGTTCAGTGCTTTGACCGCACATAATAGTTCATAGGCAATAATGGATCCCATACTATGACCCACAAAAATCATGGGATCATTGAGAAAAGGTTGTAATGCCAATATACATTCATTTTTGATTTCTTCCACGCTCAGAGAATAATTATCATTCATCCGCAATCCTCTACCGGGAAGCTCCAAAGCATACATATTACATCCCACAATTTTTCCAGATTTGACTAAGGATCGGTAGGATTGCGAAGTACCTCCGGCAAATGGAAAAAAAAATAAGTTAATGTTCGCTTTGATATTTGTTAATTGCACAATACAATTTTGTGTTTTCATTTTATTGATCCATCCTAATAATTATTATTTTTTTATCCTAATATTGCATCAATTTCAGCAAGACTCATTTTTCGTATATCTTGTTCAGTATAGGTTTCACTTGTTTGACTTTGATCATCATTGCTTGACACATTCATGACTTCTGACACTTTTTCACTTATTTGTTTTGAAAGCGTCTTTAAATTAGATGATTCAAACAACATAGTGGGTGACAATGAAAGAAAAGTACCAAAATCTTTTCGATAGAACTCCGCAAGTTCAATCATCATGAGCGAGTCAATACCCATTTCAAAAAAACTTTTTTCAATATCAATTTGATTCACATCCCAAGCCGTCACCACTTGAAAACCCTGTAATAAATATTCTTCGATCAGCGCTTCATATTGATGAGGCATTGCTTCTTTGAGCTTTGTTATAATGGCACTTTCTAAAGTATTATCCGCTTTAATCAATAAATGGGATAAAAATTTTGGTAAGCTTTCGCCAAAAAATCTCAATAAAAACTGTAAAAACTCAGATTCGACAATGGTTGCATGCGGTATGTCATTTTTCAAAATCATGTCCAATGCTAGTATTGCTGACTGCGTACTCAATAAATGTTGTTTGGAATCTTTATTTAATGCAGATTGATTCACTAACCCTTCAATATCCCATGGACCCCATTGAATAGTTTGCCCTGGTAATCCTTCTAATTTTCGCTGAAAAATTAATGCATCTAAATAAGTATTCGCCATCACATACGGCGCTTGTCTCGCAGAACCTATTGTTGCTGCAATTGATGAAAACATTACAAAATAATCTAACTTAAGATTTTTAGAATATTCATGTAGGTATTTTGCGCCATTCATTTTAGCTGAGAATACTTTAAGAAAATTTTCCCATGAATATTCGGTAAATGCCGCTCGATCATCAATGCCTGCCAAATGAAATATACCTGCAATAGGACAATCTTTCGTTGAAATACTATCAAGACAAAGATTTAATTGTGACTGATTCGAGACGTCTACTGCATGTGTGATAACTACATGATGATTTTTATTCCATTCATCAATTTTATTTTGAATTCTGGAATCTGGATTTCGACGCGAAAGTAAATGTATACGTCCCGCACCTGATTTCATTAAATATTCACATACTGCTAAACCTAATCCACCCAATCCTCCAGTGATGACATACGATTTATCGGATTTGATGTTTATCAGGCTTGAATGATTTATTTCAGATTGTGACGCTTGCAGTCTTGGTACCAAACGCGCACTGTCAATATAAACCACTTCCGTTTCAAGTGAATCATTCAGCATAAGTTCATTCAGAACGTTTGACGTCACATCCGCTAAATCTAAAGAATCTTGAAAATCAATACTTTTATACGATAATGTCGCATATTCGAAATTAAGCGCTTTCAAGAGACCTCGAACGCCAAAGGAATTTAAGTGAATCTCATTCTTGCTGAGCATACTTGCGTTCTTAGTGAGATAATAAAATTCATGCTGCATATTTTTGTTTTGGCAAAAGTGTTGATAGGTTTGTAAAAATTCAACATCTTCTTTAAGACAATCAGCTGATCTATCAAATAATGGTAGCGCATATATTGTTACCATTATTTCAGATGTAGATTGAGCAATTTTTTGAATTTCACATTTCCAATTTTCATTTCTACCTGAAACGATAATCACTGCGATGGCGGGTTCAAAATATTTTTTAACGAGATGAATAAATGATTCATCATCACATATTAAAACACAATAGGTGAACGTTCGATTTGTACTTTTCACTAACGATGCTTTTTCATAAACTATCTGATGAAAAGGTACCGCAATCATTTCTTCGGTATTTTTATTCATGCGCTTAAGAAGCGACGTCAAATATGATTTTTTCTGTAGAGGATAGTTGGGCAAATCAATTTTGGTTTGCTCATACCCTTTTTCATAATGGTCCCAATTTATTTTATGTTGATTTTGATATGCATTTGCAATATGGCATTGAATGAGATACTCAATGTCTTGATTCTTTAAATCGTGAAAATGAATAATTGAAAATTCATCTGTAGTTAACACTTTCTCATGTGTATCTTCGAAAATAGCAAGCAAAGATAGTTTTACGTCATTTTTATTATGCAAATAAACGGGAAAATCCCCTGAATAAATCGACAGATTATCTACCAAATTTTTGTAACAATTATCTTCCTTATTCATTAGTTTGTTTGCTTCGATAAGGAGTAATATTGCATCCGGGAGTGAAATTTTATTTGCGATGGCAAGCATAGGAAAAAAAGCAAATCCTTCCGTTTTTATCACATCAGGCTTCATCCCCAACCACAAATAATATTCAGCAATGATATAATCCCAACTAAAATTTTGTAAAAATTGAGGAATATTGCTATTACCAATAACGCTATTCGGCACTATTTTTTTAATTTGCAGAATCACATCTTTATACTTTATTTTAAGAAATTCATTTTTTTCAATATAACTCATATCTTGTTCCGCTACATCTTTATTTGAGACATTCCATTCCAACGGCAAATGATGAATACTATGTGTTTTTATGGCATGTTGATGCAGTGATTTCTTAAAATCGTCTACACTACTTGCGGTTATAATACAACGATAGGCATAATCATCACGGCCTACATTTAATGAATAGCATAAATCAGCAAAATTGATATCGTTCAGATTATTTAACCATTCTATTAAGCTTAATATTATTTTTTGTAGCGCATCGTTAGTTTTTGCTGATAATTTTGTAATATAAATTTTTCGAATCATCTTATTCTTATACTGATGCGAATCTGTACTTTCTTTCATGATGATATGCGCATTACTGCCACTGAAACCAAATGCGCTAATTCCTGCGGCATGCGGTTTTTCATCATTCATATGAATCACTTTATCAGGAATTTGAATGGGTACCGCGGATAATTGAATGGCCGGATTAAGAACTTGCAGATGTAAATGTGGCGGAATTTTCTTATATTTAAGACATTGCGCCACTTTGATAATCGCTGCCATTCCCGCAGCGGCTTCTAGATGTCCAATATTTGTTTTTGCTGTGCTAACATATAAAGGATTATTAACATCATGAGAATCAGCGTACACTTGATTAATGGCATTCATTTCGATGGGATCTCCCAAGGAAGTGCCCGTGCCATGTGCTTCTATATAATCAATATCTGCTGATGTTAAACCACTTTCCTGTAATACTTTTTTTAATAACGATTGCTGCGCTTTTCCATTAGGAACCGATAATGCACTGCTTGCACCATCTTGATTGGTTCCACTCGCTAAAATAACGGCTTCGATCTTATCTCTCGATGCAATGGCATCTGATAAACGTTTCAATAATACAACACCTGCACCTTCCCCTCGACCATAACCATTGGCACTTTTATCAAAAGTATGGCAACGCCCATCATTGGAAAGCATTTGTGCTTGAGAAATATTAATCATAATTTCAGGAGACAAAATCAGATTTACGCCTCCTACAATTGCGAGATTGCTTTCTTTATTACGTAAACTTTGGCATGCAAGATGCGCTGCAACCAATGAAGAAGAACATGCGGTATTTACAGGAAAAGAGGGACCTTCAAAACCAAAAAGATATGAGACTCTGCCTGAAATAGTGCTGGCTGAATTACCTAAAGAAATATAAGCAGAAATTTCATCGTCATGCGCATATTTCGTAATAAGATGTCCATAATCACTAGTGAAATGCCCGATAAAAACACCTGTCGATGTTCCATAATATTTTTCTAATGGAATTAAAGCATTTTCAAAAGCACGCTGCACCAACTCAATGATGATACGATGTTGTGGATCGATACTTTCTAATTCTCTAGGCGTTATTCCAAAAAAATCCGCATCAAACTTATCATAATCATCGATAAAATGTGCGTTCGTGGTATAGATCGAACCTAATTTTGGTCTTTCAGCATGATAGTAATGCGAATGTTGCCATCGCGTGTTTGGGATTGGTGTTGCAGTATCTTTGCCATTGATAAGTAATTTCCAATAATCATCGATGGTATTCGTGCCTCCAGGGAAACGACAAGCCATACCAACAATCGCGATAGGTTCAGAAGATGAAATATTTTTCATTTTCAGTTGATCATTTTCTTTTAATAAAACTCTTATCGAATGATAAAGTCGTTCTTTTTCTGAATCTAACATTATTTTACTTATCTCCCACATTAATTCTATTTTCAATTTCCAACAATAATTCATGATCGGACATCTGATCAAAACGATGAATGTTTTCTAGTTCTACATTATTTTTCGGCAATTGCTGATGAGGAAATAATAGTTGAATTAAATAATCCGTTAATTGTTTAATGTTAGGCAAATCAAATAATATCGAATAATTTAATTTAATGGTATTTCCAAGTGATTGCTGTATGGAATCAAATAGTTCAATCGCCATGATAGAATCCATACCTAATTCAAAAAAACCACTACTTTCATTGTATTCATGTTTTTGTAATTGGAGAACGCGTCCAAGTTCAGTCATCAGAAATTGTTTCATAGAATGCACACGTTCGCTATGCGATTTTTCTTTTAAATGCTCGACTAATTTAGAAAAATCTGTCTCTCGATCACTCATTATTTTTGTAACGTTATTGACAAAAATAGATTTAAAATGTTTATGCGAATATAGTTTTTCAATAAAACTTTGGTTTAACACTAAAAAATTATCTGGCATATCATTGCAAAGCGCTAAATAAATGGCTAATGCCGCTTCCTCAATGGTAATCCCAATGGAGGTATGATGTTTAAGTAGAATAGATTTTTCAGCCATCGGTGTCCCATGGACAGGGGGCAAACTAATAGAATGCGCCTTAATTCCATTGATATGCAAATGACGCATAAAACCATCTAAAAATGCATTGGCCGCTGAATAATTCGTTTGACCATGTGACCCGAAGGCAGCAGCAACCGAAGAAATACAAACCAATTTCTCGATTCTTAATTTTAAGCTTAAACAATGTTGATAAATATCCAGAACGGGTTTAATTTTAATATTAATAAGATCATTCACTTGGGATTCTTTCATCAAGTAAAAAGATTCATCCTCAATCATACCTGCAGCATGAATAATCGATATTTGTTGAAATTGAGAACTGATGTTTAGAATGAGATTTTTAACAAATGATTGATTGGTCAAATCACCATAAGTGAATTGAACATTTGCCATATGAGATACTTTTTTAAATGGAGGAGAATCATTGCGAGAATTTCTGGAAACCACTATAAAATTTGCGTTATTGTTTATTTTTATCATCTCAGAAATAAACTCGAGCATTATAGGTGATGTACCACCTAAAATAAGATAAAGTTTAGCATCATTCATTTCGCGATTGGATGATGGGATTTTGTATTGTATCAATTGACATTGATAATGAATCTTATTTCGAACGACAATATCATTCAAACCCTGCATTTTCATTTGTTGTAATATTTGATTTAAATTGCGCTTATCATGGACGACCGCCATATCATCAAAATCAACAATAAATATTTCACGATCCCGCATTTCTTGCCGTATACTTTTTACTAAACCAACCATATACATCTGCGACGCAGATGTTTGCGTATTTGTAATAGACCACGCATTATTGAATATAAAAACGATGTCTACATTATTAGAAACATTAGATAACTCTGTTCTAATCAACTCAAAATATTTGAAGGCGGAAGTTAATAATTGTTCTTCAGTAAAAGATGTCAAATCGATCGTGTAAAGATCTAGTTTTGTTTCAGATTCTGTTACATTTTCAAGTTCATTCCATTTCCATTGATATAAATAATTTTCTAGTAAATTCGTTTTCATTGGATGAATGATTTTACGAGATACTCTCTGCACGCGATAATCATTGATACTTGCTAATAATTGATTAGTTTTTTCATCAAAAATATTAATATCAACCACGCAGGAAAAATCGTTCTTTTCTTTTAAATACAATATGGCAATGATATTGTCAGCATCTCTCGAATAAATTTGCATACTTCCAAATGAATGCGGCAAATAAATGGAATGTTGAAAAGTATGCGTATCATCTTTCACAAATGCAAAAACCGATTGAAATGCACCATCTAGAAATGAAAGTAATGCATGTTCTTTATCTAATTTAACTTGAATTTTCGCCACACATATTTTATCTGCAATGCATAGACTAGTAACGCTCTGGAAATGTGGTCCATACTCGATTTGATACTCTTGTAGTAATTGATAAGGGGGCTCTACATTTATCATATCTTGATGAGTACTTGAATCATTTAGCTTATTGTCAAGATTCGCAAGGCTCCATTTAGCTGCTGCAATTTTTCGCCATTGTAACTTATCATTGTCATCTTGATGAAAAATTTCTATTTTATCTTTGTCAATGCTAACAGAAAGCGTTAATGTAGGAATCTTAACAATTAATGCTTCATAAATCTGAAATTCTTGTAATGCATACTTTGTTAATTGCTTACACTCATGTAAACAACAATGCATTAATTCAATAAAGGTTGCCGCTGGAATTATCAATTGTTGATATATTTTATGATCTTTTAAATATAAATGTTTTTCAACATTAATCGTTGCAATAAATTGATGCTCTACAAAAGGCGATGAAATTTGTCTTAATAAATAACTCGATGATAAAGCAATGGGAACATTCATATTATCTTTATGCGATTCATGAAAATATTTTTGACGTTCAAATGGATACGTGGGTAGCGAAAGACGTTGGCGCTGATACGGAGAATCAAACCTCTCCCAATTGACTAAACCACAGTATTGATAAATACACAATAATCCATCAATAATATCTTTCCAAAGATTCATTTCGCAATTTATCATATTAACTTCAGCAATGATATGCTGAGGATTTTGACTCAACCCATTATTGTCAAATATATTAACTTTTACCAAATTATCTTGAATTGCTTGTATGTTCGAATCATTGATAAATGACATTTCACCAACGTTAGCTTTTATTGCTAAGTTTTCATTTAATATCAATTGCCAAGCATCATGCATTTCAATTGCACCACTATATGCCAGATAAACTATGCGAACAAATCTATCGTCAATAATATAATCTGGTACGATATTCCACGAATGAAATAAATCAAATAAAGCATAAATTAAAATGAATTTATATTTTTTATGGCTTTCGTCTGAGTGATCATCTATAAAACTATTTTCTTTTAATTTACGCTGAATTTCATCAACCGTATTTTGGATACTCGAATTCGTTCCCAATAATTTTTGAAGAATTACAATAGGATTTTTTATTTCACCAATCTGCATCAGAAGTAAAGCTTCGCGTTCTTTTGGCAATTGACAATAATATTTCTGATTATCAATGTTTTTCAGAAATTCTTCTTTGTTTGGAAAGCTAAACATCATCGCATGCGCAAATTGCGCTCTTCCTACCATAAACGTATGAGAAATATCTGTAATGGAATAATCTTTATTATTTAGCAAATTTTTAATTGTCGATACATAGTTCTGTAATGCCAATTTTGATTTCGCGGAAATAATAAAAGGATGCCAATCACGCTCCTTGGAAATAGTATTATGTTGTGGTTTTACATATTCTTCCAATACAACAAGTGCATTAGTACCGCTAAATCCATAAGAACTAACGGTGGCATGTCGACGATTCGATTTCCATGCCATTGCTTTTTTTGGAATAACAAATGGGATTTTTTGTTGATCAATAAGAGAATTTACTTTTTGTAAATGCAGATGCGAAGGGATTTTCTGATTGATCATGGCTAAAATAGTTTTAATCATTCCTGAAATCCCTGCACCCGCTTCAAGATGTCCAATATTAGTTTTTACAGAACCGACATAGAGTGGACTATCATTGGTATGGCTATTTGCAAAAATCTGATTTAAAGAATTAATTTCAATGGGATCTCCAAGCGGCGTACCTGTTCCGTGTGCTTCAACGTAATCAATTGTCGGCGGTGATATATTAAATTCTGAAAAAGTATCGCGAAATAATTTAACCTGCGCATCACCATTGGGGCTAGTTAAACTCGAACTCGTGCCATCATGATTAACGCCATCTGCGATAATACAAGCAAGAATGTTATCATTATCTCTTATCGCATCTTCTAATCGCTTTAAAATGACAACGCCAACACCTTCTCCTCGAACATAACCATTTGCGTCATTATCAAAGGTTTTACATAATCCTTCCTCCGATAACATATTGGCTTTGCAAAAATTTATCATCACATCTGGCGTTAAAATAGCATTGACACCACCCGCGATTGCGAGAGAAATATTGCCATTTCGAAGTGCCGAACAAGCAAGATTAACCGCAACTAATGATGACGAACAAGAGGTATCAATTGTCAAAGCAGGTCCGCGAAAATCAAAAAAATATGCCACCCTGCCCGCCATCAAACTACTAGAATTTCCAGTACCATAATACGCAGAAATATCATCCTTGCTGATACTACTACCTAAATGATTCGCATAATCATGGGATCCACATCCAAAATAAACGCCAGTTTGGCTTCCTCTTAAATAGGTAATCGGCATACCGCCGTCCTCTAACGCGCGCCAAGTTTCTTCTAACAATAAACGTTGTTGAGGATCCATCATTACTACTTCACGACGCGATAGATTAAAAAAAGTGGCGTCAAAATCATATATATTGTCAATAAAGCCTGCACGTGTGGTATACATTTTTCCAGGACTATTTCTATTTGCGGAATAGTAATCTTCTTTCTTCCACCGATCTTCTGGAATCTCAGAGATTAATGAATTGCCTTCCAATAACTTATCCCAAAAAAGTGCTGGTGAATTGGCGCTGCCAGGCATTCGACAACTCATACCCACTATCGCAATAGGCATTTTATTTTTTTCTTGTAACGCTTTTAATTCAAGTCGTGATTCCTGAAGTTTAGTGACTGCTTTTCTTAAATGTAATTCTAAATTTTCACTCATGCTTAAACCTCATCAATCATCGTAATTAATTCATTAATGGAAAGTTGCTCTACATTTTGAATATGAGGATCATTCACGACTTTGTTTGTTATAACTTTGGTAACATTCTGACTGGAATATTTATGATAAAGATCTTCTGCTAATGCATTGGGGGTTGGATAATCAAATGCCGCAGTTCGATGTAATTCAATCACATCGGCAAACGCTTTCTGAATTTGCGTTTGCAACTCAAGCAGCATCAATGAATCCATTCCCATTTCAATAAAACCTACATTCATTTCGATATCAGCATTGGCTTCCATTGCTAAAATATGAATGACTTCTTTTTTAACAAAATCTTTGATAATTTTAAGGTGTCTTTTTTCTGGTGTATTTTTTAATACCTCCACCAAATATCCTGAAGCAATAATTTCTTTAGTGTGAAAAAGCGCGAATAAGTTATGTTTTCCAAAGTATTGTTGAAATTGATTCATATCTATATTCATCACAATAATCTTCGAAATCTTTGACATCAATAATGTGTTAATTTGTGCTAGATTCACTTCAGAATGTAAAGGCGTTAATCCTCCGCGCTGAAATCGTTCTGCCCAATCGTCCGCCATAGTATTTCCCGACCATGGCCCCCAATTAATACTATAATAAGGTTTTCCTTCTTTATGTCGCATTTCCGTAAACGCATCAACGAATGCATTTGCACCTGCATACAATGATTGCGCCGGAGAACCTAAAATCGCTGCAATGGATGAATAACAAATAAAAAAATCGAGTTTAATTTCTGATTGTTTAACCGCGGTGTCAATATTTATCATCCCTGTTACTTTAGAATGCCAAATACTATCGATATCACCTTCGGCTATATTTTCTAATAATTTATCATTCGAAACACCCGCAGAATGAATAATACCTTTGAGAATGATATTTAAATTATTTATTTCAACAAATAAATTTTTAACTTCTTCAATGTTGCTGATATCTAGGGACTTTTTAATAATGTTAGCATCTAATACATCAAGCTCCGATGTATCGCGTAATTGACGACCGACTAAAATAATATGTTTAGCGCCATGTTGAACCAACCATCGTGCAGTGGATTGCCCTAATGCACCCATTCCACCCGTAATGAGATAACAGGTATTACTATCGAATGTGATATTATTTTTTTCATGATTCAATAATTGTATTCGTTCAACATACCTTTCATTATTGTTATAAATAATACTTTCATTATTAAAACTTCTTAATTCTTTCAATACAATATCATTGATGAACGCATTTATTTTTAAAACCGAATATTTAAACTTGGAGTTTTCCATCGTCAAAGATTTGATAAATGCGTTAAATAATTCAAAATAAATGGAATTATGCTCATCTATACATAAGAAAAATATTTGAATTTTTTTATTTTTAGTAGTTTTTTGGAAAATAACTCTGATATGATTCAGCCATTGTCGCGCTGATTCACTTATATTTGTGTGTAAAACTAGCGGCGCTTCTACGATGATTGAATCAATATGTAAATCCAATAAATCACAACTTTCTTCATAAACATAAATATCTTCTTCTTTAAGTAATTGCTGCAAAGCATGTGGATTTTCTGATACTAATAATGTTTTACCTAAATGAAATTCTGCATCAGAATGTATGGGTAATTTTTCTAAAATTTTTTGATAAGTCAATGAAGTGGTTTTATTTTCTGACATCTGACGATGAACACTATTAAGATTGGCTTTTTTCCCCACCAATCCATGAATGAGTGCAACGATATCTCCTTCTTCATTTTTAATCAGCAAATGACACAATGAGGTTTCTTTATTCGATTGATGAACCACCTCAACAAAAACATATATTTTTTTTGGGATTGATTTAAAAATTTGAATATGCTCAATAGAAATTGGCAAATACATTTCATCGGCTTTTTTTGTTTCGTTTATTATTGAATAAGCTACCCCAACTTGAAAGCAACCATCTAATAATGTCGGATGTATGAAATAATGTGGCTCATCTATCTCACATTCAAGGACTCCCATCAAATGCTGATTGACATGATGAATTTCTTTGATCACCCTAAATTCCTTACCATAATGGATGCCATTTGACTCCATTACTTGATAAAAATTATCTGGGTTGTATTGTTCAGCCTTATCATGATCAAACGTTTTCAATTCATTGACGACATCATTTTGATTTTTAATTAATGTTGCACTTGCATAGTTTATCCACTCAGCATCTTTCTCATTCTTAGCATAAATCATCACATTCGATCGTGTTGATTTTACATTCACGATGACTTGCCATTGAATTTCATCATTCTCTTGAATCATCAACGCTTTCGTTAATGAAAATTTTTCGATTGCAAATTGATAACACCCATATTGATCTTTCGCAATTGCCATCAATACTTCACAAAATGCAGCACCGGGAAATAGATAATGAGAAAAAATATCATGTCCTTTGAGATATGAAAATGTCATTAAATTTAATGAACCTAGATATAAAATATCTCCATTGGCAAGTATCATTTTTTGACGTATCAAGGGATGCAAATGAGATATCGTTTGCATGGAAGCCATTGCATTTTTTTTATTTGGCCAATAATACTGACGCTGAAAATTATTTGTTGCAGGTGCTTGTATATTCGTCGCAAGCGTAGATTCCGCTAAAATCATATGGCAATTAGTACCACTAAATCCAAAAGAACTAATTCCTATCATCCGATTGTGCTGAGAGGAAACCCAATTAGTCGTTTCTGTAGGAATAATCGCTTCATTTTCAGCAAATTTGCTCGTCTTATTTTTTTCTTTAAAATGAAGCTGTTGCGGCACTTTTTTATGAACTAACATTAATACGGATTTAATTAAACCGGCAATGCCTGATGCCGCCTCGCAATGACCAATGGATGCTTTAATAGATCCTATATACAAAGGATTGGTACGCGGACTATAAACTCGTTTTAATGCATCTAATTCAATACTATCACCAATAATTGTGCCACTACCATGCGCTTCAATATAATCAATTGCCGCAGGATTTATCTTTGCTTTTTCTAAAGCAAGATTAAGCACTGCTTGCTGCGCTTTAATGTTAGGCGCTGATAAACCGCTACTATGACCATCTTGATTAATTGCCGATCCTTTAATCCATGCCAATGGCTTAACATTTTCTTTGTTATTTTTAGCGAGGATGACAACGCCACACCCTTCACTACGCACGAAACCATTTGCACTTTTATCAAATGATTTACAGCGTCCATCCGGAGATAACATGCGTGCAGCAGTTAAATTATTCGTATGTGTCGGTTCTAAAATAAGATTAACACCTGCAACAATCGCGATATCACATTCGCCCTGCAAAATACTTTGACAAGCCATATGTGCTGCAACTAAAGAAGATGAACAAGCCGTATCAATACTGACAGATGGACCGTGCAAACCAAGCAAATATGAAATTCGACCAGCGGCAACACTCGTTGCATTTCCTGTGGAATAAAATAATGAAGGCTCTAAAATGGATTCATTTAAGCAATATCGATAATCATTATTACTAATACCAATAAAAACTCCCGTATTAGTTTCCTTGATGCTTTCTAATGAAATACTTGCATTTTGTAATGCTTCCCAAATAACTTCCAATAATATTCTTTGTTGAGGATCTAGATAGATAGCCTCACGTGGTGAAATGCCAAAATAAGCTGCATCGAAATATTCAATATTTTCAAGAAATCCGCCATGTTTTTCTTTATACACTTCACGATTTTGTAAAGGTTTTTGAAGTGCATCTTCACCATTTAATAATAATTGCCAAAGATCATTTGGATGCTGAATTCCACCTGGAAAGCGACAACCTATTCCAATGACGCCAATATCATCATTTGTTGTCAAAGGTAAATCAGTTGCAATCACTTCCTCATTATTGTTTATTTTTAAAGACAACATATGATGTAAATGCGTCGCGAGTTTATGTATAGTGCTATGTTCAAAAAGCTCTGCAGGCTCTATTTGAACATTAAATTTATCTTCTATTTGCTGCCCAAGTTCCATGACATCAAGAGAATCCAACCCTAATTGTAAAAAACCTTTATCAATTGATATTTCTTCATTATTTGCTAAATGCTGACTAATTTCTTTTTTTAAAATATCAACAATATTTTCAATGCTAGGAATACTATTACTCATTCTGGCCGGCCTCTTTTAACAAATTATCAATATCTTCTTCACTTAGTGCATCAATGGATGCCAACCATTGATCTTCTTTACTAAATAAGCTGTTTTTTGAATTACTTATATCTGTAGATGACAAAATTGTTTTTACAAGATAATCTGCCAAATCATTTAACGTTGTTAATTCAAATAATACGGTCTGCGAAAGATGAATTTCATCTTTAAATAATTCTTGTAAATTATGACGCAAACCAATTGCCATCAGAGAATCCATGCCTAATTCAAAAAAATTCTGTTTAAGATCAAGAGAAATATCTAAATGTAATATTTTTTGAAATTGTATTTGAAGCTCATCACATAACATTACTTTTAATGTTTCGGGCTGAAGCGTTCGTAAAAACTTAACATCAAATTGAAATGCGGCAGATTTAAATCGAACTTCTGCAGGAATCAAATCATGAAGCAAAGATAAATGCATAGGATGATTTGTTTTTAAACTTTCCCAATCAATGTCACTTACTAAAATCTGTGCAGGACTCTCATGCCACATTAATGTATGAAATATATCTATTCCTAGGGCTGGAGAAATTTTAGTTAAACCTTCCACATGAGAAATAATATTTTTTGCCATTCCAATTTCAGACCACGGACCCCAATTAATACTTAATGCAGGAAGTTTTTCGGATTGACGAAATAATGCTAATTTATCAAGAAAAGTATTCGCTGCAGCATAATTGGATTGCCCTGCTACACCTAAAATCGATGTGAGTGAAGAGAATAATACAAAATGTTCTACTGGATGATTTAAGCTTAATTCATGCAAGTGCCAAGCGCCAAGAATTTTAGATTTTAATAAATTCTCAAAACGATTGGATGTTTGGTGCTGAATCAAACCATCATCTAAAACACCTGCGGTATGCACAATCCCATGAAGCTCAGGTCTTGTATTCCCAAATTCAGCAAATAATTGTTGCAAAGCATTTTTATCTGAAACATCAATTGATAAAAGATGAATTTCAGAACCTAATGCCGCGTATTTTTCAATAAGCTGTAATGTTTTAGTCGTGGCAGCACTTCTTGACAATAATACAATATAAGAAGCACCTTGTTTAACATACCAATCGAGTACGTATTCAGCGAGTGCGCCTTGCCCACCTGTTAATAAATAAGCTGCATTTTTTTCAATAACTTTATCACGTTTTTTGCCTAATTGGCATGCATTAAGCCGGGTAATATATCGTGAATTATTTTTTAAAATAATATTTTTGTCAAAATGCTTTTGTTGAATTTCGTCAATAAGCAAATGATAACTATTGTCATGCAATTCAACATGCATGCAATCAAGATTACTTTCTTCTAATGATAAACATTTTAAAAACCCAATTAGCGGAGACTGCCAAATAAAGTGATTTTCTTCAGTAAATGATACTAACCATATTTTTGTTGGGCTTTGCTTTGAAATAATATGCTGAATAAAATGAAGAAATAAATCATACAATTTCCTCATGTCATTTTCTACTTCTGATACATTATACTGATAGGCAAAAATGATATTGTCGTAATTGTCATGAATAAGATGAATACTTTGGAGGTCATGGCATACAGTAACATTTTTACATTGCTCCATGAATAAATGCGTTAAATCAGAAACATTACTGATTAATAAAATTGATCCGATATTTTCTTTATGCTCTCTGACTAACGCATCTAATTTATTGTCAATCTGATAAAAATATTTTGAATAATTTTTTTCTTGTTTAAGAGGAAGTCCCCAATATGATTTTTCTTGAAATGGATAGCCAGGAATTTGAATTTTCTGATAATCACAGTCACTATAGAAATTTTTCCAATGAATAGTAACCCCTTGTTCGTACAATTCAGCAAGATTCATTAATAGCGATTGCCAATCATCCATTTTTTGTCTTAATGAATATATCCACTTTAAATTTTCGAGGGTATTAATCGATTTAGAAAATGTAGGCCTTGGACCTACTTCCAGCAAAATATCATATTTATTTTCTACTAATGTTTGCATACTTTTACGCAAATCAACGGCGTGACGTAAATGATTTTTCCAATATTCCGCATTTACCGTGGTTTTTTGATATAATTCACCAGTAAGATTTGAAATGACTTCTTTTTTTGGCACTTCATAATGAATTTGTTTTGCAACATTTTCAAATTCATCCAGTATTGGACTCATTAAAGAAGAATGAAATGCATGTGATGCTTCAATTGCTTTTACGTGAAAAGAAAGCATTTTTTCAAATTGATCTAAGTCACTTTTATCACCAGATAAAACGGTATAAGCATGCGTCACAATTGCAACGTCAATTTTATAAGTTGTTTTACTTAGAATTGCTTCGATTTCTTCTTTGCTCGCCATTACCAATAACATGCCACCATTTTTTGGTAAACTTTGCATTAATCGGGATCTTTCACAAATTAAAAATAATGCATCATCCAATGAAATCACATCCGCAAGTGTGGCTGCAACATATTCACCGATACTATGTCCGATATAGCAATCTGCAGTAATACCCCAACTCATCCATAATTTAGCTAAACAATAATTAAAAACAAATAAAATAGGTTGGGTATATAGGGTTTGATTTAACCGTTCATCTTTTTCTGCAAACATAATTTCTTGCAATGAGACATTTAATTTTTTATTTACTTTTTCGCAAGTTGCGTCGATCAGATTTTTAAATCGCAGTGAGGTTTGATAAAGCACTTTTCCCATTCCGTGGTATTGTGAACCTTGTCCACTGAATAGAAATGCAATTTTTTTGCGTTTATTGTCGATAGCATTATTAAAAGTTGGTGTACTAAGCTTTAGTTTTGCAATGTAATCTTCGATTGATTTAACCACATTAGCTTCTCGAAATACAAAATGATTTCGAGAAGTATTATAACTATAAGCTAAAGATTCCAAATTAACATGTTTATTCATTTCTAAAAAATGTATAAGCTGCTCTTTTTGTTGATAAAAAGCCGCTTTATCCTTCGCAGAATTTGTCACAATATAATGCGAATCAATTTCTTCCGGATATTTTTTTAGATTGATTTCATCATCAACAGAAGATATCACCGCATGCGCATTAATCCCACTAAATCCAAATGAACTGACACCCGCTATTTTATCTCCATTCCAAGGAATATTTTCTGTCACAATTTTTGCGGGAATTTCATTTAAATTAATGAATGAATTTAATGTAGTTAAATGCTTAGTTGCAGGTATGACATGATGATTCATGGCAAGAATTACTTTTAAAAGACCCAGTAATCCTGAAGCGGATTCAAGATGTCCAAAATTACTTTTTACACTGCCAATATATAATGGATCATCTTTATGATGCGTGTTAGCAAAAACTTCATTGAGCGCACTAATTTCAATGGGATCACCCAGTGCCGTACCCGTACCGTGCGCTTCGATATAATTAACTGAGGATGGTGCAATATCGGCAAATTTTAAAGCCTGACGAATTAAACTTGATTGTGCTTTCGGATTAGGAACCGTCAAACCACTACTTTTCCCGCCATGGTTGACAGAAGTTCCTTTTATTAAACCATATATTTTATCACCTGCATTTTTAGCATCAGAAACTTTTTTTAATAATAAAGTAATACAACCTTCGCTTCGAACATATCCATTTGCTCTTTCATCAAATGCAAAACATTCGCCATCTTTTGAAAGCATTCCTGCTTGAGAAAGTGCAATATTTCCTTCAGGCAAAAATATGGTATTAACACCAGAACAGAGCGCAAGCTGACATTCATCCTGACGCAAACTTTGACATGCATAATGCAACGCAACTAAAGAGGAGGAACACGCGGTATCAATAACAATGCTTGGGCCATGAATATCTAAAAAATATGATAATCGTCCGGCGAGTGCATTTAATACATTTCCTGTGATTTGATATCCATCAAGATTTTCCATTTTTTGATGTTTTAATAATGAATATCCATAATCCGTATTTGAAGCGCCGATAAAAACACCTGCATTACTTTTTTTAATGGTATCTGGTGCAATATTTGCAAATTCAAGCGCTCGCCAATTAGATTTTAAAATCAGTCGTTGTTGAGGGTCCATTTTGGCCACTTCACGTGGACTAATTCCAAAAAAGGTAGCATCAAATTTATCATGATTTAATATGAAACCTCCTTTTTCTGAAAGCATTTTCCCTGGCTTTAACTCTGTTTTATCAACGAATTCATGCGAAGGCCATCGCTCATCATTCATTTCTGTAAGAATATTTTTTTGTTCGATTAACGCTTGCCAAAATGATTCGACATTATCGATGCCGCCCGGCAAATAACAGGCCATACCAATAATTGCAATAGGTTCATTTATTTTGGCTTGGAGTTGTTGAACACGATTTCGTTCGTGTTCTAAAGAATTAATAGCACTTTTCAAACGAGAATATAAAGCATCATTATCTATTGTATTCATATTTATTATTCTTATTTTAGTTTTCTTATTAAATTTTGAAATATAATACTTTAAATTGAAACTTAGTCAATCTATAATGGTGACAATTTAATTTAATAATAAAAAAAAACTTATGCCATTAGAAATTAATAATAAAGATAAATTTTGTATTGCGGTATGTATGGAATCACATTTGCATACTTTCTTGATTGCAGGCACGATACAACAGTCGAAATTTATACCGTTGGTTGATGTTGGAAAACACATTCCTATTCCCGAACGTGGTCAACGTACTACATGTAATATTTTTCTTCGAATGTTGACGGGATATTTACACTCAGCTATAAGCAATGAAAAATTATTAGTAGATAATACGAATGAAAAAGAAAGAGAAGTTTCATATATCGCATTCGATATTTCTTATGATGATTATTTGCGATTTTTACAATATCTAAAATTTATTAATCCAGACATTAAAGCATATATTCCTACCAATGAATCCAAATCTAGCGGAGACATTCTACTTGAATATCAACCTTTAACTACAATGCAAAGCGATGAAAAAATTCAGAATACTAACTTAAAAGATATTTATGATAGAAAAGATTATCTTTCTTTTGTGAATAGTTGTCGAAGTGCTGCAATCGAACTATTAAAATTAGTATTACCTAAAGAAATTGCAGTCACTTCTATTGTTCCTATCAATTTTATGTACGGCTTTCCTTTTTTAACATCTTTTAAGAGCGGTGAATTATCCAGTCATCTTTTGTTTACACTACCGGCACCTCCACCAAAAGACAGCCCTGTTTTAACGAATGCTTATAATCAATTGCAAGCGTGCTTGTTCACAAGTCAGTGGAATGAAAGTACAAGGAAAAATTTTATAGCGTTAAAAGATTTTTATGACGATCTTCTAATCAAAAGAACCAATCCAAAACCAGAATCTCAATTTATTCAACTTTCTCATTCAGAAGAAGATGAAGATATTGAAAGCAGTCAAGTAACACAAAGATTGAATCGTCAGCGCTAAATAATGTGCTCACTGGCATTATCATCAACTATGTTAATTGAGAGAAGACCCAGAGGTCTTTTCTGGATCGCCACGGCCTTGCGGCCTCGCGCTGACGGAGTACGTGAAGAGATGACGGTTTTTGTTCCGCGTGGCAATCTAAAAACCCTACGGTTTAATTCCAACGGATGGCGTTGTAACTTCAGGGATCTTCGGCTCTTCAACAATAGCTTTAACAACGCCATTTTTATTATTTTCAGTAGCCAAATTTGCAGATGGCTTATTCTCTCTTATCTCTCTAGGCTGAGGTGGCTTAACAGGTATCTTATTATTCATCTTTTTATAGCTTGTCGGATTTGCAATAATTTGTTTTGGACTGTCGTCTTTTGGTAATGATTTATCTTTGATAGAAAAGGTCTCTTCCTCATAAATCAGCCCACCTAACCCTAAAAGAAAGGATGCAGCAGGAAGCACGAATGGAAGACTTAATAAGCTAAATCCTAAAGTGAACACTGCCGTCGTTGCAATAAGTGCGACAATAATACCAACGGTTAAGTAATTACGTAAGGATTTATGACTTTCCAGCCGTTCTTTTATGTCTTGGATAACCGGGTCTTTAGTAATAAAATTTAAATCATTTATTAAAGAATGATTTTGAATACTTAAATCACCATGATTTAAAAACAACACGGATGATTTCTTTTCGTTTAGTAATAGGTTAGCGGGGGTATTAACGACTCGACTTATCGCTGATCGTAGCAGAGCTTTTCTATTGCAAATGTCTTTTATTTTCTTCGTATCATTATCAATATAATCAAAAAGACGATTATAAAATTCCTTATGTTTTTTCAACTCAGCAATGATATTCGAATTATTCGTCGTCGAATAATTTAACCATAGTTTATTAAGATAGCTTATGTGATCTTTTTTATCAAATAAACAGCTAGTAAATTGCGGTAACACTAGTATAAGTATATCTACTATTTTTTCTGCTTTTTTTTCTTCAAGAGAGGATTTTAATCCATCATGAATAAATTGAATAATTCCTTTAAAATCTATTCTAGATTTTAAAGGAGAATTTGCCACAATGGCTTCCTTTAAAGGATCAGAAATGCCTTTGAGATGGTTTTGATTTTTATCATCAAGAGTAGCTGCCCATTGCTGAAAAACTTGATTTTTTGGGTTTAAGGCCGCCATAAAGAAATCAAAATTTTCCGCAAAAACTTCTACGCCCTCACCGAGTATTTCTTTGAAACGTTCTTTTTCCTGAGATAAAAAAGATTGTTTCAATTCTTTTGATTCTTTATCATGCTCTGGAAAAGGTGATACTACTGCTAAAGCTGGAGCGATTGGTTCAGATTCAACTAAAGTATTGGCGACGATATTTGTTAATATGGGCGCCGAAACTATTTCTTTTGATTCTGATTCCGGATCGGAAGGCCTACAATATTCAATGAAATTATCTGGATCAAAATATTTTGGTAATAAAGGAACACTTACTTTTTCAACAGAATTTGTCGTTTTAACTTCGGTTTTATCATTTTCTACAAAGATTTGTAAACTAGGTTCAAATGACGAATACATTAATTCGTCTAATAAATTCACTAGTCGCGTTGCTTCTTTTGAATAATCGCTAGGATTTTTTGGATCAAAACCAGATTGCGCAATAAAAAGTCTTCGTCGCACAATGGCAAGCAAGGCTCGAACATAATCTACTTTTTTATTATAGCCATTTGCCGAAACATCCAAATTGAGTAGTTCTCCGAACTCTTTGGTAAATTCACCTAGTTGACTAAGGACAGAAGTATCAATTTTGACAGGTATTTGATTAATTGGATTATTTGTTCCGTTTTTTTCACTCCCTCCAATTGATGCTCTAGGCGTTTCAGCTCTTATATTCCCTTGGTGTTCTTCACTGTACTGGTAATACTCAACTTTCTCTTCCGTTTGTTTGGGGCTCGGTACGACCTTGAGTTCAAATTTGACCTCAGTACTTGCATGAAGTTTTACGATTAGCGCCTTGACTAATGTGTTAGTGTCTTCCTGGTTAGACTTTTTAAATTCTACTTGGAGATTTCGCTCTCGCATGCAATTCTCGTTTTAGGTTTTTTATAAACTATTCATCATTGTAATAAAATTTAATCAAAAATCAATTATATTGTTTATTAAATATCAAATTAACTATTTTATTAAGTCATTTTGATTATATTTTGACCACAATGTCGGGTGAGCCATGCGATAGAATGATAATTTTAGTTCTTCATCAATTTGTATCTGTATCGCGCCACTACGAACCGTATCATACATGATAGCCTTCAATGCGTCATATTCTTGAATAACTTTCTGATGTGGAAAATGATAGCGATTACGATAACCGATTGGAAAGAGGACGATGTTAGGATGAACACTTTGGATAAAACTTCGAACCCCAGAAGTTTTACTGCCATGATGCGGTGCAATGATAACATCGGATGCTAATGCATTTGATGCAAATTTTACTAAGAAATTTTCCGCTTTTTTTTCAATATCTCCGGTCAAGAGAATACTATGTTTTTCATTCGAAATTTTTAATACACAAGAACTGTCATTGTTTAAACCTAATTGCGACATTGTCGGATACAAAAATGAAAAATCCACACCATCCCACACCCAATGTTCGCCATACAAACAATAATCTGGATGATGTGAATTAAAGTATTGAGGAACACTTGTTCTCACAAATAAAACGGGGATTTTGCCATTTAAAATTGCATTCACCCCACCACTATGATCATTATCCCCATGACTTAAGACTAACATATCAATTTGCGAAATATTGCGCGTACGTAAAAAAGGTAACACTGCACTTTCGCCCATATCATAAGAATTGATTTTGGGGCCGGCATCAAATATCAGAACATGGTTGTTGGTTTCAACAACCGCAGATAATCCTTGCCCTACGTCTAACAAAGTAAACCACACTTCACCCAACTTGGGTTTGGGTGGATGATAAAAAAATAATGGTAATAACAATATCACACTAAATCCACGCTCTTTGCATCCTCTCGGCAATAACAAAATAATCATTCCCATTAATGAAAGTAATAAAATGATGGGATTTTCGATTGCATGATGCCAAGTTCCCCAAGATATTTTTGATAAATACGTTAAAATCGACCATAAATATTGTAATGAATGATCGGCAAATATTAAAAAAATAGCTGCAATCTTTGAAGAAAAAAGTAAGGATAAAATTCCTATAAAAACAAATGGCAAAATTAAAAATCCCATCCATGGAATAGCGATGCTATTGGCGACAAATGAAATGAGCGAACATTCTTGAAATAAACACATACTGATCGGAATTAAAGATAACGAAAGCAGCCATTGAATTCTGCCATGCTTCCACCACAATCCTTTTGGATGAAGACGACCTTTCATTCCATAAATAATAAATGCGACAGAAATAAAAGAGAGGGAAAAACTAATCGATAAAATACTTAACGGATTAAGAATGAGAACTCCCAATAATGCAATACAATAAACATACCATATATTAATTTGTCGTCTTGAAATAATAAGTATCACAACAATTGCAACCATGAATATTGCGCGCTCTGTTGGAATGGAAAAACCCGCCAGGGCACTATAAATAAATGCCGTGAAAAATGCAGCGATACTCGCTGCTACTTGTGAAGGCATCCATAATGACAAGAATGCCATTCGGCGATAGAAAAAATTGACGAGTGCAAAACTAAATGCGCTGATAAATCCAATATGCAATCCCGCGATTGCCATGAGGTGATTCGTTCCAGTATTTCTTAGGACCTCCCAATTTGCTTCTGAAATATGATGTCTTTCGCCTAAAGCTAACGCCATGATCCATGGAGAAGTTTCCGATTCGGGCACAATTTTTAAAATTTGATCGTAAATTTTTTGTCGGGAGGAGGATAGTGAAAAATGTTGCTCTGATATTTTTTTTACTTCACCGTTTGTCACATATCCTATCGCACGAATTCCTTCATAAAATGTCCATGCTTCAAAATCAAATCCACCAGGATTTCGTAACCCATGAATTTGTTTTAACCTTACTGGAAACTGCCATTCGTCATTTATTTTTAATGGATACTCAGTTTTGGAGCTTAATTTAATAAGTGCGTTATGATAAGAAAATAAAAATCGAGTGCCGTTTTCTGTTGTTTCAGGAATGGAAGCGATTTTCCCTGTGATAATTATTGTTTTTCCTTCTAAGTCTTCGGGTAAAATCCAGCTATTTTTAAGATGAATAGTAAAAATGGTATAACTAATTCCCAATAAAAAAGCGAAGAAAATAAAATATATTTTTCTTTTTGATGGAAGCAAAAATAAACTTAGAATTAATAGCATTACCATACCAATCTCGGATGGTATTTCGTTCAACCCAAATAATAAAAATATTACGCCGCTTAAAAATGCAAATGTAAAATAGATCATGGAAAATCCTTGGGTTGTATGTCCGTCATCCCACGACCAAAGCAGCGTTGAATGTAGTGGGTCATCCTGAACGAAGTGAAGGATCGGTTTAATTCTTCACCATAATGTAGACGTAAACTGATCCTTCACTTCGTTCAGGATGACAAAACCTCGTTGGGCGACGAAGAATAGAAATGCAGGGAGGATTAATTGGATTAGACATCTCTGGATCCCGCGAACAAGTCGCGGGACGACGGGAAATAATAACAGGTTATAAAAAGTGTTTTACACCATCGAATAAAATTTTTGTTCTAATTCCGAATCTTCATTTGGCGTGATTAGTAAACGTATACTAGACATCCCAAGACGTTTATGCGTTAAACCTAACTTGTTAAAACAATAATTTAATCGTCGATTAAATTCACCAGTTGGATTAGTAGGCTCCCCAATCTTTAATAAATATTCGGCAATTCCATCATAATCCAGCTCTGGATTTTTTTCTAAATAATGAATGATATTTTTGGCTTCGGTAATATTTTCCGTGTGTTTACCAGAAAACATACCGCCTAAGCGAGGCAAGTAATTATTAAAAATGTTAATGACATTTTGACGAATACCAATATTTATTTTCCATTCACTGTCAAAACTCCATTGCAATTTAAACATACCTAAAATGACATCGATACGCGCAATCATTTTAGTAATCACTTCTCGCCATTTTTCGCCCCATACAGCATACAAATCAATGGTATCCCATTCTTTTTTACTTAAATTATTGAACCAATCTTTACGCTGTTTTTCGAGTAATTGCTCGACTTTATGCTTTGTATCTCTTGCTCCCATTAAAAAAAGTAATTGCATTATTTCTTTTTGGTCATCATTTAAAATTTGGTAGGCTGCAATGGAAAGCAATGTATTTCCCATATCTTGTAATTGCTCTTCAGCAAAAGCTGCTAGTTTTTTCTCATCATCTTGGGTACGAATTTGCATAATTTCTACTGGCTCATTCGCATCTAAACCTTTTGCTAAAATTTCTTTGATAGTAAAGAAAGAATTTTCTTGTTTGAAAGCTGCAATATAGTGAATTTTATCTTTAGCGAATTTATCTTTTGGGAATCTATCGATCATCCTGACCTCTTCTATATTAAGGTTATTTACACTTTAAGGAGTTGGCCTCGCTCTAAAGTCATCACTCGTTCTGCGCGCTTTGCAATATTGCGATCATGGGTAACAATGATCACACTTGTTTTAAAGGTTTTTTGTAAATCAAAAAATAATCTCAACACATTTTCTGCATTATTTGAATCTAAATTACCTGTTGGCTCATCAGCAAGAATGCATAATGGATCAGTCACTAATGCGCGTGCAATGGCAACACGTTGACGTTCTCCACCTGATAATTCGCCGATTTTATGTTGCAAACGATCTTGTAATCCAACTAATTCTAATAAATTATTCGCCTTTTTTTCAATATCCAAAGGTGCAACACCGCGAATTAATAACGGCATGGATACATTTTCAAGCGCAGTAAACTCAGGTAATAAATGATGGAATTGATAAACAAATCCTAAATAATGATTTCTTAAACGACATTTTTCAATTTCTGACAAATGCGCAAGATTTTTTCCGTTTAAAATAACATTTCCTGATGTTGGTTTATCTAACCCACCTAGCAAATGCAATAATGTACTTTTACCTGAACCTGAATTTCCGACAATGGCAACCAATTCTGATTGATTAAGCGTGAAATCCACTTGTTTTAATACTTCAATTGTAGATTTTGCTTCAACATAAGTTTTTGTTAACTGTTGGCACTCTAAAACCACATCATTCATATCGCAGTGCCTCCACAGGTTCAGTGCGTGCCGCTCTTAACGCGGGATATAACGTTGCAACCAAGCTTAAACTCAATGCCGCAAGGCTAATTCGCCACACATCATTCCATTCAATTTCGGAAGGTAAATAATTGACGAAATAAACGCTCGATGAAAGAAATTGTACGTGAAAAACATGCTCGATAAAGTTCACGACGGAAGTCACATTCGATGCAAGTAAAATACCACCGACGACGCCTAAAATAGTGCCAACCACGCCAATAATCGCACCTTGCACGATAAAAATCATGAGGATCATTTTAGGAGTTGCACCAAAAGTACGTAATATCGCAATGTCGGGTTCTTTTTCATTAACTACCATGACCAAGGTACAAACTAAATTAAAAATCGCGACTGCAATAATTAATAATAAAATAAAAAACATCATCTTTTTTTCAAGACTGATCGCATGAAAATATTCACCAAATTGTTGCGTCCAATTTAATACGCGCGCACTGGGTCCCAGAATCGATGCAATTTTATCTGACATACTTTGTGCGGCGTAGACATCATTAATATTGACATAAATTCCGCTGACCGCAGAATTAAGATGAAATAATCTCTGGGCATCATTTAAATGAATAAATGCATAACCCATATCAAAACCAAAACCGCCCCCCGCGCGAAACACACCAACCAAATTAAAACGTTTGAATCGAGGAATAGCACCCGCAGGGGTAAATGAAGCCTCAGGGATCATTACTGTAATTTTATCCCCAGGAATGGCGTTTAATCGATTTGCTAATTCTTCTCCTAAGACGATATTAAAACTTCCCGGCGTTAAATCGCTTAATTTACCTTGTACCATTTTATCCGTAATTTCTGATACTTTATGTTCGGTTGCAGGATCAATCCCCGTAATCATTGATGGGGAAACGAGCCCTCCGTTGGTCAACATCGCTTGGCCATTGATAAAAGGCGCGGTACCTGTGACATTTGGCATTTTTTGGATAATACCTTCGACCTCTTCCCAGTTTGATACCGCATTCATCAAACTGCCAACGGTGATTGGGGGTACCATACTGAAAACGCGATTTTTGATTTCGCGATCAAATCCATTCATCACAGAAAGCACGGTGATTAATACTAAAATACCGATCGCAATTCCTAGCATCGACATCAAAGAAATGAATGAAATAAAATGATTGCGACGTTTTGCGCGCGTATATCGTAAACCAATAAAAATTGCTGCAGGTCGGAACATTATCGTTTCGCCTCTTTAAAACATGTAAAAAAGTTATGAGTGGTTTGTTCTGCTAAGTCACTCACCTCAATGCCGCGTAATTTCGCGAGAAATTCAGCGACATGTCTCACATAAGCGGGTTGATTAGATTTACCTCGAAATGGGACCGGTGCGAGATAGGGGGAATCAGTCTCAATTAGCATGCGATCTAATGGAATTTGCCTCGCGACTTCTTGTAGCGCTTTCGCATTTTGGAAAGTCACAATCCCTGAAAATGAAATATAAAATCCCAAATCCATCGCCGCATTTGCCATATTCAAATCTTCGGTAAAACAATGCATCACACCACCGACAGATGCTGCATCTTCTTCTTTTAATATCGTTAACGTATCTTCACGTGCTTGTCTTGAGTGCACGATTAAAGGTTTTTTAATTTTTTTGGCGGCGCGAATATGTTCCCGAAACCTTGTTCGTTGCCAACCCAAATCACCATCACTTCGATAATAATCTAAACCTGTCTCACCAATCGCTACCACTTTGTTATCATTGGCAAGCAATATTAATTCATCTGCTGTTGGTTCTTTATCGGTGGATTCATTAGGGTGAAGACCAACAGATGCGCTCACATGCGGGTATTCTTTCACAATTTGCAACATGGTCGGAAAATCTTTCAGCGTAATACACACACAAAGAAAATGTCCCACCCCTTCATCTTTTGCAAAAAGTAATGCACGAGGTAATTCACCTTCGTACGAAGTTAAATCGAGTTGATCAAGATGACAATGCGAATCAACGAAATACATACGCCCACCGGATAAATAATTCTTCAATTAAAAGCAATTTATTTAAACTTTGTGAAATCATATAATTTTTATATGCTTTTTCTACCAGATCCAAATAAGATAATAAATTTTTGGTAAGTATTCTGGTAGCGAATTTTGCGAATAAGTCGGAAAAATCAGTATTAATTAATGACGCTTTTCCTTGCCCCAATTGATAACGCAACATATCACGTAATGCATTGATGAGCAAACGATAAATAAGAGACATATCATAAGCTTGGACCGTCGCGCTCATGGCTATTGGATCCACTTTATTTTCTGATAGCTCCGCTAAACCTTTATACAAATCTTCGCGAATTTTCATAAAATCGGATTTTGCTAATTCCAAAGCATGAAGCGGTGATCCTTCGCTCAAATCTAATAATAATGTTGGACAGGCAACATTCCATTGCGCTGCTAACCATGTCAATGCGACTTCCCGATCAGGTTTTTCAAAATAAATTTTTTGACAGCGACTTAAAATGGTCGCGGGTAATCGCTGATTTTGTTCGCTGATTAACATCAATAACGTTTTTGATGCAGGTTCCTCTAATGTTTTTAATAATGCATTGGCCGCATTTTGATTCATGAGATGTGCTTTCTGAATCACAATGATGCGATATCCGCCTTGCATCGACGTCTCATGTGCCGCTTGCACCAACTCACGAATTTGATCAATCTTAATGGGCCCGTCGGCTTTTTCTGGAGAAATAAGCATAAAATCTGGATGAGATTTTGCGCGCAGCAATTGACAATGATGGCACTCGCCACAAGGCTTGGGTTCCTTATGGCATAAAAGAAAAGTCGCGAAACTTTCTGCAAATATCAAGGCTTCTGCGTGGTTTTGACAGACTAACATCAACGCATGGGGCAGCCGCTGCTTCTCGGTAGCCTCCAAGAGTTTTTGCCATTGATTTATTTGCCAAGGAAGCATTGCCATTATTTTATTCCAACACTTTTAAAATCTCTGCCTGTACGGTTTCGAGCGATTTCGTGGCATCAATGATCCGAAAGCGTGCCGGATCATTTTTTGCACGTGCTAAATAAGCCGCTCGCACTCGTTCAAAAAATTCTAATTTTTCCATTTCAATCCTATCATGTGGCCCGCGGTGTTTGGCGCGTTGCAATCCAATTTCGGGAGGCGCATCCAATAAAATGGTGAGATTCGGTTGTAAATCCTTAACTAACCATTTTTCTAACATTTCAATATATGCAATATCAATCATTCTTCCGCCGCCTTGATACGCGAAACTCGCATCGACAAATCGATCACTCACCACCCATTTTCCCGATTGTAAAGCAGGCCGAATGACATGCGCCATATGTTGAACGCGACTGGCAAACATCAACAGCAATTCGGTTTCAGGGAGGATTTTTTCAGAAGTTGGGGTCAATAAGATTTGGCGAATATTTTCAGCGATAAGGGTACCACCCGGTTCGCGCGTTATCAATACTTCTTTTTTTTTATTTTTGAAATAATCAGCGATAAAAGTGAGAGCGGTTGATTTTCCTACCCCTTCGATACCTTCGATGGTGATAAAAAAACCATTTGTTTTATTTTCCATCGCTGATCCTTATCTACGTTTCGCGGCAAAAAATGAACTTTAAGATAGCACTTCTTCCAATTTAAGACCAGTGGAAAATAACTGCTAAAAATGATAGGTTTGTATACCCTTACTATAAAACACATTCCCCTGCGGCACTTCTTTCGCAGGAGGATAGATGTCGATGATTTGATCCCCTGGTGAAATTCCTTTACCAATATTTTGCGTAAAAAACTGTGTGCAGCCAGTTAAAAAAATAAAAAGGCAACTGGATGCCAGCATGCGCCGGCACAATTTCGTTGATTTTTCCATTAATAAGACAACCTCACATGCCAGCGATTTAACGTATTTCCTAAAATCTGATCCAGTGCCGCCAAATTGGTTTCATAAGCCGCCAACGTACTAATATAACTAATTTGCGCGGTCAAAAGATTGGTTTGCAAAGTACTTGCTTCAAACGGTGACACTTTGCCATATTTTAATTTCGCATTTGCGATATCCAGGGTTTGCTGCGCGAGTTTTACAGAAAGCTCAGCTTGCGTAATCTGCTGTTTTTGATTTTGTAAAACATAAAACGCATTCGTCACGTCGTTAATCACCTGGCGCTTGGTTTCAGAGAGCACAATTTCTGCTTGTTTCAATCCGACTTTAGCTTGTAAATACGATTGTTGCAATGAAAGATCATCAATCGGTACCGTCAACGCTAAACCCACCGTCGTATTTGAATTATTGCCATTAAAAAGACTTGGAATCCCGGAATTCGGTGCGCCTCCCGATCCCCCGCCTTGTGTTTGACCAACGGTTAAATTGAGTGTGGGACGTTGATTATCCGCAGCAACTTCAAGATTAATACGCGTGTTGCGAATGTTAATGACTTGTTGTTGATAGGTCACATTGTTGGCAAGCGCCATATCAATACATTCAGAAAGTGTAGGAATATTTTCTGTTGGCAAATGCACATTATCACTAATTTGCAAGGAGAGAGTGGGATCGATGCCCAGTGTGACGAGCAATTCTCTTTGTTGTTGCAAATAAACTACTTCTTGCTGTTCGAGCGATAATTGTTGACTGGCAACGGATGCTTCAAATTGCACAAGATCTGACGCGGGAATGCGCCCTACTTTTAAAAATGCTTTTTGTTCATTCAGGGTATCGATTGAATTTTGCAGCGAAATTTTTTGGACTTTGATGCTGTATTTTGCCTGAACTAAACTCACATATTGACTAATAATCGTGGTGATCGTCCCCATCACGGTATTTTGCATGGTTAAACGATTAATCAGTTCTTGGTTTTCTGCAATATGCAAAGGTGCGAGCGTGATTTCCGGTCCAAATCCTTGCAACAACGGTTGTGTTAAATTAAATACCAACGATGGATTATAAAAACGCGCATTGGGCGCCGAATGCGAGAGGGGGTTCACCATTTGTAAAGAAAACTGCGTACCCAATGGAATCAAAAGCGAGGCACCCGGTGTGATCGCTTGTGTATCACTTTCACTACGAAACCCCGAACTCACGGAATGCACATAATTTGCCGCACCAGTTAAATTATAGTGAATATCAAATTGCCATTCAGCAACCAGCAAAGAAAATTTATCAAGAATACGTTGAAAATCTTCGACCTGCACATTAGGGTTATAACGCAGCGCTAATACCACAGCTTCTGCCAAGGTAATATTTAATACTTTCCCATTCGTATCTGAAGCTGAAGCAATACTGCTCATTAATACGACACAAAAAATACAAAATTTTTTAAAAAAACGAAATCTCATCATGCGCTTCCTTTCGCTCAAAACGCATAATAACTTAAGTGTTATACGTTGGGAATAAATACATATTGTTTTGGAATCGTGGGGTCATTCGCACCCGAAAAACACGTGATGCATAAAGGATACCATTTGCCACAACCTGCAGGAGTAAAAAAATTCAAACGCGTGCCATCAATTAAAATACAGACAAATCGGATATCACAACGCATTTCCAATTCGTCTTTTAAAAGGCCATCCAATTTGAGTGCGTGGGTGCCCGCGCGACAGGTAGCCACGCGAGCATAATAAGGGGTACCATGCACTTTTTTGCATAATATTTCAGGGTTAAAAGCTTTAGCAAAAACGGTAGGAGTAAAAAAAAACAATAGCAGTATGACCATCCTTTTCATGTTGGAGCGCCCGTATTTTTATCAGTGTTTTTAGTATAACATACCTAATTATCTGTCATACGAGCATGCTTATGAAAAGGATTTTTATTTTTATAGGATTTGCGGTTTCGCTCATCGGGAGCCCCGCCCACGCCATTTCCTATTTAGGCATCAATGCTGAAAAAAACTTCGCGCACTGGCAATTTGAAACCCCCCATGGTGACAATCACTTTAATTTCAGCGGTACCAATACTGGGTTCTTTGCAGGCTACGGCTGCATCCTCGATCCAAATTTTTATTTAGGCGGCGAAATATTTGCGAATGTTCTTTCCATTAATACTTCCACGGAATTTGTCGAAGATATTTCTTATCAAGCGAAAGCCAAATACGGTTTCGGGTTTCGCTTCATCGCAGGACATTACATTTTTCCTCCTGCATTTATTTTTATTAGCCTAGGAATGATTGACACCGAATTTGAATTGGATGCGATCCATCCTGATGGTAGCAAGAAAGATGAAAATGATGATGCCTTAGCCATTCAATATGGCTTTGGAATTCAAAGCAAAATTTATAAAAAATTGGAAGCACGACTTGAATATATTTATTCAAATTATCGCTCGTTTAACAGTTTTGGCAATGTGGTTTTTCCACAAAATAATCAAATTAATTTTGGTTTAATTTATAGGGTAAATTAATATGTTAAATTTTCCTTACGTCATTCAGAAAAATCCTGGGATCTTTCAAAAGATTCTCGGATTTTTGGTGACTCTGTTTTTAATTTTTTTCATGACAAGCTGTCAACAATATTCTGTCAAAAATCATCGGCAAACGCTAAAAGTCGAACCCACCAAAAATACTTTAACGCTATATTATTCGGGTAACCTTGAACCGATTCTCGCTGATACCATTCAAAATATTAATGCCGATGGCGTCATCATACAAAAATATTTTGAATACGGCACACATGTTGATAAAGGACAAATTTTATTTACAATCCGCTCCAATCAACTTGCGACTAATTATCAAACTGCTTTCACGGCCTACGTGAAAGCCAAAAAAAGTCTTGCCGATGTAAGCTATCAAGTGGAAGGAGAAAAAGAATTAAGTAAATTAAATATTGTTTCAAAACAAGAATACATGACTTCGCAAACACAATTATTTAATGCAGAATTAGATTATAATCAGGCAGCAAAAGCTTTATACGATATTATGGAAATGGCAGGTGTGTCGCGTAGTCGCTTAAAAAATCTGGATAGTACAAATCCAGAAGCAGTGACGAAAGCGTTATCGAATGCGCCAAATAAAATAAAAATTATTTCTCCCATCACAGGGATTGCTTTGTATCCTAAAAGTAGTACGGGCGGAGATAACAGCACCAGCGATTTAAAAGTAGGTTCTGAGGTGAAAGCCAATGATACGCTTGTTTTAGTGCATAACAAAAATGGCGTGGCGGTCACAATCAAAGTCAATCAACTAGATATTTCACAAATTCGTTATGATGAAAAAGTATTAATTACCAGTGATGCATTTCCTGGTATTACTTTAAATGGCGAAGTTAATCGCATTGATCGCGAAGCTACCGTGCCACAATATGGTGGTTCACTACCGACGTTTAATGTACGCGTTATTGTCCCTCAATTAACGCCGAAAGAATACAATTCGATACGCATGGGCATGTCGGCAGAAGTGGCGATAGAAGTCACAACGCCGCCTGTGATTAAAGTCCCGATAACCGCTGTCACAACGAATAACGGACAAGCTTTTGTGAATATTATCAACCCCTCTTCCAAAAAAATCGAATCGATCGCGGTAGAAACAGGCGCCACAGATCAAGAGAATGTGGAAATTACCAATGGATTAAAAGCAGGTGATGAGGTGGTTTTAAATGCACCCGATCATTAGAATGAAAAATATCTGCAAATCGTATCACACGGATTCTCTTGAACAGCACGTTTTGCAAAATATTCAAATGGAAGTTTTCCCGCATGAATTAGTGGCAATCATGGGTGCATCCGGTTCAGGAAAATCGACATTAATGAATATCATTGGATTACTCGATAAACCCACCTCTGGCGAATATTTGTTGAATGGAGAAAATATCACAACACTGTCGGATGATGCGCTCGCTGATTTACGCAATAAAACTATTGGTTTTATTTTTCAATCTTTTTTTCTTTTACCGCGTTTAACCATTTTAGAAAATATCATATTACCCCTACATTATCGTGGTACGGCAGATTCGATTGCGATCGAACGTGGGATGGGAATGTTAGAAAAAGTAGGACTACCCAATTATGCAAAAAGAAAACCGCATCAATTATCCGGGGGTCAACAACAACGCGCCGCGATTGCGCGTGCGTTGATTGGTAATCCCAGTTTTATTTTAGCCGATGAACCGACAGGCGCATTAGATACGAAAATAGGTCAAATGATCATGGATATGTTTCTTGAGTTAAATCAAAAAGAAAAAGTCACCATGATTATCGTGACACATGATCCGCATATTGCAAGCCAATGTCAGCGCACATTGCGCATTCAAGATGGAGTCATTGCATAATGCGCACGATAAAAACCGCTTTAAAAAACCTACAATCCACAACGTTACGCACGATACTTGCAATGCTGGGTATTTTAGTTGGCACCGCATCCGTCGTTGCCATGGTGTCGACCGGACAAATGGCAACAGAAGCGGCACTCGCACAATTTAAAACATTAGGCACAAATTTATTAGCCGCAAATATTAATGCGAAAGAAGGATCCAAAGAAAAATTTACGTTGGATAAAGCATTGTCCGTCAGTCATGCATCGCCAGATATTCAATTATTGGCGCCTTACACCGCTTTGTATGCACAACTTTCTTATCAAGGCCAGCAAATCGATAGCGCTATTCTCGGTGTCACAGAAGCACTCGCTGACATTGTGCATTTACAACTATTAAAAGGAAGGTTTATTTCATCACTCGATAACTACGAGCAATATTGTGTGCTCGGCAATGATATTTTCACAAAATTAAAAATGCCACTTGATCAAATCATTGGAACTCGAATAACGATTGGCAGTTATCGCTTTGTAATCATTGGGGTTGCTGCAAAATGGCCGGAAAATGCTTTCTTTAATCAAAATATCAATACGGCGGTGCTGATCCCTATTCTTGCTTCGCAATTTGTGGGACAAACCAATTCGATCAACAATATTATTATTCGTTTAAAACCGGGTGTGACAAATATCACGGATGTCAAAAATGCAATTCAAAATTTTATCAATAATATTTCCCCGAATTTTCAAATATTTTTTCGCAGCGCAGAAGAATTAATAAAAAGCATGGCCGCACAACATACCATATTTATTTTATTATTAGGATTAATTGGTGGCATTTCATTACTCGTTGGTGGCATCGGTGTGATGAATATTATGCTGGTCTCCGTACTTGAGCGTCGACGTGAAATCGGAATTCGGCTTGCGATCGGTGCCCATCGTTCCGATATTCAAAAAATGTTTTTAGCAGAAGCCGTTTTTTTAGCGTTGATTGGTGGTGTACTTGGTATTATTGTGGGAATTTTATTTTCTTTTATTGTTGCGGAATTTGCGCATTGGACTTTCGAAATATTTTTACTGCCACCGTTAGTAGGTTTTACTTCTTCTGTTTTAATCGGTGTTTTTTTCGGATTTTATCCTGCATATCAAGCTTCAAAGTTAGATCCTATTCAAACTCTCCGAATGGAATAAATTTACTTTAAGGAACGACTGTGCTCAAAATTTCTGAAAACAATTCTTACATTTCTGCACATCGAAATGACAGCCGGCTTCAGAAATGATCACAGAAATTTTCAGCTCCGCATTCGGAGAAATTTGACTAAAATCCTTTGCGCAAATTTCTTTTTCAGTATCATCTGTAATTTGTATTTTTTGATAATCAATAAAACCTAATTCTCTTTGTCGATCATTCAACGAATGCGCTTCAAGTTTGTCGCTAGGATTGATAGAAAAAAAGCTCGTCGTCGTGGGAGAATTCGCGCGATCACGATTGTTAAACGTCGCCACCAAGGTGACAGCATCAGGAAGTTTGTTTTGAATAAAGAGTAAATCTGCAAAACTTGGCGTCGCACATGAAATAAAAAGCATGATAATCAGCATTTTTTTCATGGATAAAAGGTCTCCTGCGTTATTATTTATATTATAGCATGAGTTTTAATAATAGAAGTTTTGGTAGATTTTTTATCTCATTTGTATTACTATTACTTTATAAAGTATTACTTTGAGGGGGTTTATGCGTATTACTCAAAAAGGTCAAGTCACTATTCCTGAAAATATCCGTCAAAAATATGGTTTTTTGCCTTATACCGATATTGAGTTTATCGAAGAAAATGGCAAAGTTTTCATTATTCCGACCAAAGACAAGTTGCGTGGATCTAAGATTGTTGCGAAATTACGTGGTACCGCAACGGTTCGCTTGAGTACGGATGAAATTTTAGAATTAACGCGAGGGAAAAAAAATAAATGACTATTTTGGTTGATTCATGCGTACTTCTTGACATCATTACAGAAGATCCGCAATGGTTTGATTGGTCAAGTCAAACGCTTGAAAAATATGCGAATAGCAATCAATTAATGATTAATCCAATTATTTATTCAGAAATATCGATTGGTTATCAAAAAATAGAAGAGGTAGAGAGCGTCCTATCTCCAGAAATTTTTAAAAGAGCTGCATTACCCTGGGAAGCATCTTTTCTCGCGGGTAAAGCTTTTCTTAAATATCGAAGATCCGGAGGTCAACGTTCTTTACCTCTACCTGATTTTTTTATTGGTGCGCATGTCATGATAGAAAATTGGCATTTATTAACAAGAGATGTAAAACGTTTTACGCATTACTATCCAAAAATTAGATTAATCGCGCCAAAATAAACAAGCCCATGAAAATAACTACAACGAGGGCAACTTCAAAATATTTCGAGGAAGTTTTTCGATGTTATTATTAAGGTGCTTCGTTTCTACATTGGACAATTCTTTAGGAAATAAAAAAGGATAAAGCGTTCTTGATAACACCGGTTGTGAAATCTTGGCAAAAGCGCCCTGCTGAAAGAGTTTTTGCTGCATTGGGGCAAGGGATTGTACCGTATTTTTAATTTTTTGTTGTTTCATCAATAAATGAATATCTATCGATAATCCACCAGTAATGTAGCTAGAATCAATTTTCATCTCAAAGTTTAATGGGCACTCATTAGCTTTTAATTTCGCAAGCAGCATTTCAGCGGATTGAGTTGATAACAATTTACCACCAAGGATGCATAACTCCAAAGGATGTTTCGGTTGAAAGTTTTTCATATTTTCTAAAAAAATGGCAATATGATCGTCGCTGAAAAGTTCGCTTTCCAACACCAAAGTACCTCCGGCACATTGCGGGCTTAACAAAACATTTGTGAGCTCTCTTACCAAATGGTCGACATGATTAATAGTATCTAATGCGAGAATAGAAGTTGAATTGAATTTCCCTGCTTTCAATTGTCTACAAAGTGCATCAATTCCTTTTGTCGTTAATTTTCCAGCACAAAGTGCGAATTCAAGATTGCTCAAATGAGAAAAAGCATCAATAAAATCAATAAATACTTCATCAGTAATTTTATTATTTAATGATAATTTCATCGCAGGAAGCTGCTTGCTTTCTTTTAAAAATCCAGTGAATCGCATCATTTCACTTTCATTAAGATCCATATTTAAAAATAGATTCTTTGGTGATCGACGAACTGATAACTTTGTAAGTGAATTTATAAATGGATCAATATAACCTTTTAATTCTTTTTCATTATCTTTAACAATATTTTTATCAAAATAACCCAGCGTTCTCTTAGGACAAAGTATCATCTCGTCCTTTACATCAAAAATATTTTTGTCAAAATACTCTAAAATTTTTTTTGGTAAAAATACCATGACTCTATTCTTTGCTGATAAATCAGACGTGAATAGCGCTTCAAAAAATCGGATTATTTCTTGCTTGCAAATTTTCGCGTTCTGAAAATTGAATAAAATATTTTTCGAAGAACATGCAATTAGCGCAGAAGTTAAATCTAAAAGAGAAGAACCTGAAAAATTAAATATCTCATTAAAATGAAATGATATACGAGGCAGCGACTTTATTTTTTTCACTTCTGAAATGAAAAATTTGAATCCCTCTTCATTAAAATCAGAATATTGCGTAAACCCAATTTCTCGACAATGCGAATTATTTAATAAATTTACGAGATATTGGAATGATTGTTTAGTGATAGGATAATTCTCAAAATTAATGGCAATCTCTTCGAAATTATTTTTGATAATGGTTTCGACAACTAACTTTAAACGCTCTTCAATTTCTTCATGATTTTTCTGCTGAAATATACCTTCCGCTGGTTCTTCATCTAAAGATATCGATGAATAAAATAGTAACATTTCTTTATCGAGATTTTCCAATAATGCCTCAACCTCAACCACCCACGATTTTTCGCGCGCAAGTGTCGGGTTAAAAATCGTGATAAATTCCTTATAAGTTAACATAGTAATTATTCCATTTTTATAATTATTTAATTGAGAATTAACATTTCCCCAGTCCATGTCATGCCAGCATGTTTTAACAGAGATCTCTACACAAGTCAAAGAACTCGTCGAGACCTATGATGCTTTAAACTTGATGCTTTAAGCTGGCATGACAGTGAAAAATCCACGACTCAAGTCCCTTGATATATTCCAGGGAACTTTTTGAATAAATGATGACTCAGCAAATCTTCATTGAAGAACCAAGATTTTCTATAATCGGTGACCGCATCATTATGCTCGGTCAACGTTTCGGAAAATTGATGCGATCCATCTCCGCGGGCAACAAAATATAAATAATTATTTTGCTCAGGATGCAAAACCGCGATGATTGCGCCTAAACTCGGCATCGCAATGGGCGTGGGTGGCAACCCTTTGTGGATGTAAGAATTGTAAGGGGTATTTTCGAGCAAATCTTCTTTGTGAATACTGCCGGCATAACGCACCCCCATGCCGTAAATCACCGTCGGATCAAACTGTAGCAACATATCTTTTCGTAAACGATTCACCAAAACTCCCGCGATTCGCGGTTGTTCTTCAGCCAAGTAAGCTTCTTTTTCTATTAATGAAGCCGCGATGAGCGCTTCATTTGGATTTTGATAAGGTAAACCCAATGCACGCTTTTGCCATGCCGCATTAAGTTTAGTTTGCATTGCCTTAAACGATCTTTTTAGGATAACAATATCGTAAGTCCCTTCCGCAAAAAAATAAGTGTCAGGAAAAAACTGTCCTTCTGGGTCAAGATCTGGGTGACCCAAAATTTTCATGAGCTCCTGATTGGTCATGTGCGGTAACTTATGACGAATGCTCGTATTATTAAATAACGCATCAGATAAATCTTTAAAATTCCAACCTGGAACAATAGTAAATGCACGATAAACAATGCCGGTACCTGTCACCATTTGATTAAGCATTTTCGATGGTGTCGTCCCGTCCGGAAAAAAATACTCCCCCGCTTTTAATAATTGGCTATCGCCTCTCATTCGCACCAACATCGAGAAATAAAAACGGTTGGAAATAATATTTTTGTCGTACAGATCATTCACCACTGATTTCATCGAGGCACCTGCAGGCACCATGAACTTATAACCGGAATGATTATTGACTATAGGAGTATAAAGAAACTTAATCCATGTCCCCAAAAAAGCAATGACCAACACTAGCAAAACAACAAGAAATTTTTTCATGGTAAGCGTCCATCTTCATAATTGACGAAACACTAAAGTTCCATTGGTTCCGCCAAAACCAAATGAATTAGACAATGCCGCACGAATACGCATTTGCTGCGGTTCATGTGGTACGAAATTTAAATCACAACCCTCACTCGGATTATCTAAGTTAATCGTCGGTGGCGCAACTTGATCACGCATCGCTAAAATTGTAAATATCGCTTCAACGGCGCCTGCCGCACCTAAAAGATGTCCCGTCATGGATTTGGTTGAACTCACTGCGAGTTTATATGCATGATCACCGAAGCTTTTTTTAATCGCTAATACTTCTAACTCATCACCTGCCATGGTGGACGTTGCATGTGCATTGATGTAATCAATTTCTGTCGGATCCATCCCTGCATCTTTTAAGGCATTATTCGTCGCACTCGATGCACCCAAACCTTCTGGATGTGGCGAAGTGATATGTGAGGCATCTGCGCTCATGCCGAAACCGACTAATTCTGCATAAATTTTTGCGTTACGTTTTTTGGCATGCTCATAACTTTCGAGCACCAGCACCCCCGCACCATCTCCTAGCACAAATCCGTCCCGATCTTTATCCCAAGGACGACTTGCTCGTTCGGGTTCATCGTTGCGAGTGGAAAGTGCGCGCATGGCGGCAAAACCACCCATGCCTAATTTGGTGGTGGCCATCTCAGAGCCACCGGCTAACATCACATCCGCATCGCCATAAACAATGGCGCGTGCTGCTAATCCAATATTATGTGTGCCCGTCGTACATGCGGTGACAACAGCAATATTGGGTCCGCGTAATCCATAATTAATCGAGACGGTACCTGCGATCATATTAATAATAGCGGACGGAATAAAAAAAGGAGTGATTCGACGAGGACCAGATTCAAGTAATACTTGATGGCATTTTTCAATCATCGGTAATCCACCAATCCCTGAACCGATTGCCACCCCAATGCGATCTGCATTTGCTTCTGACACTTCGAGGCCTGAATCTTGAAAAGCTTGAGCTGCCGCAGCAACACCAAATTGCACAAAAAGATCACGTTTACGCGCATCTTTTTCTGTCATGTAGGGTAATGGGTCAAAATCTTTTACCGTACTACAAATACGACAAGATAAATCTGATGCATCAAAATGTGTTACAGGACGTACGCCGCTTTTACTGGCTAAAATCGCTTGCCAGGTATCAACTACATTTAATCCAAGCGGTGTCACCATTCCTATACCTGTGACTACCACACGCTTTTTAGTCAAGACTTAATCCTCACTACTCAGGCTTTAAGGTTAGCTTAAATACATCTGTCGGCACTCTTATTCCTAAAGGCCTGTTGGATGCCAGCTAAGAGCATGCTGGCATGACAGATGAATTTGTTACACGTACAATCACTATTCTTTATGGCTGTGTTCGCCCATATGCGCAGTGATATAGTTAATCGCTTGCTGGATCGTTGTAATCTTTTCAGCATCTTCATCAGGAATTTCTGTTTCGAATTCTTCTTCTAAAGCCATTACTAATTCGACGGTATCTAAGGAATCTGCGCCTAAATCATCGACAAAAGAGGCATCATTTGTCACTTCTTCTTCCTTAACACCTAATTGTTCCACAACGATCTTTTTTACTCTTGCTTCAACGGTACTCATTCAACTTTACCCCTTATTAATTACATGATTACAGCACATCTTGCGCTGTAGTTTATTTCAAAAACTTAAACTTGCAAGTCAAATTTAAGCGAGTTTGCGGCGGACTTTAAGTCCGCTACTATACCATAATTAGGCCATGTACATCCCACCATTGACATGTAATGTCTGGCCCGTAATATAACCTGCTGATTCTGAAGCTAAAAACTGCGCCGCAGCGGCAATATCTTCGACTTGTCCCAAACGTTGCATCGGAATTCTTTGTAATAGAACCGCCCGCTGATCTTCGTTAAGGGCCTTGGTCATATCGGTATCAATAAAACCCGGTGCAATGGCATTAACCGTAATATTTCGCGAGCCGACTTCCTGCGCCAAAGACTTGGTAAAACCAATTAATCCAGCTTTTGCCGCGGCGTAGTTTACCTGACCCGCATTCCCAATGGAACCGACGACGGAAGTAATGTTAATAATTCGACCGAAACGTGCTTTCAACATATCCCGCAAACAGGCTTTTGATAGTCGATAAACAGAAGTTAAATTGGTCTCAATCACCGATAACCACTCTTCATCTTTCATGCGTAATAATAAATTATCATTCGTAATAGCAGCATTATTGACCAAAATAGATGGCATCATTTGACGTTCTTTCAGTGTTTCCATCAATTTTTCGATAGATTCAGCATTGGAAACATTTAAGGCTAAACCAAATCCTTCGATATTTGCCGCTTTAAAACCTCCAGTAATTTTCTCTGCGCCTTCCATGGTAGTTGCAGTACCGATGACGGTAATACCCGCTTGACCCAAAGCGGACGCGATAGCGTGTCCAATACCACGACTAGCGCCTGTCACGAGTGCAATTTTTGGAACTGACATATTAAACTCCCGAGGTAATTGCTTGTAAACCGCTGTTATCAGACGTATACATAAGCTGTAAAGTGGAATCAATGCGTCTATTCAATCCCGATAATACTTTGCCGGGACCACATTCAATGATATTCGTTACGCCTTCTTTTTTAAAAGTCTGAATGATTTCTACCCACCGAACAGGCATAAATAATTGTCGATACAATCCATCCCGAATTTGCTCAGCGGATTGATACGATTGCACATCAACATTATTGAGAGTTTTAATCGATGGTTTTTCGATCTGAATTGTCATTAATAATGACTTCAATTTTTCTGCGGCAGGTTTCATTAAGTCGCAATGGGAAGGCACACTGACGGGTAAAACTTTGGCTAACTTGGCGCCGGCAATTTTCGCGGCATCTGTTGCACGTAAGACCGCATCATGATGGCCTGCAATCACAATTTGACCTGGACTATTGATATTGGCAGGTGACAATACTTCGCCTGGCCTTGCTATTTCTTTGCAGAGTGCATAAACTTTTTCATCTTCCAACCCGACAATCGCGGCCAGCGCACCGACACCGGCTGGCGCTGCCTCTTGCATAAATTCACCGCGCGCTGCGACTAATTTCACTGCATCTTGAAACGATAAAGATCCCGCAGCAACCAGTGCCGTATATTCACCTAAACTATGTCCCGCTAATATAGAAGGTTTAATTCCTATCTTTTGTAAAATTTTATATAACGCATAACCACCAGCCAATAACGCCGGTTGAGTATAGACCGTTTGATCTAATTTTTCTGAGGGACCTTCTTTCACAAGCTTCCATAAATCGTAGCCTAAGGCTACGCTTGCATCGATATAGGTTTCTTCAATTTCGGGATGCATAGTCGCAACATCTTGCAACATACCGACCGATTGTGAACCTTGACCTGGAAAAACAATACCGAATACTTGCATTGGATTACCTAATATTTAATTAATGCGGATCCCCACGCGAGCCCACCCCCGAATCCTTCGAGCATTAACATATCACCACGTTTAATTTTATTTTCACGAATCGCTTTATCTAATGCCAAAGGAATAGATGCGCTCGAAGTATTTCCTTGTTCATGCAAGGTGATTGCCACACGTTCCATCGGTAATTCGAGTTTTTTTGCCATTGCTTCGATAATACGAATATTGGCCTGATGAGGTACCAACCAATCAATATCTGATTTATTTAAATTATTCGCAGCAAGCGTTTCATCAAATAAATCGCCTAAAATATTCACCGCGAGTTTAAATAATTGGTTTCCTTTCATTTGTACATAAAGCGCTGCCTCGACATCCATCGGACGACCGACGCTAACGGGCAAAAATAAAACGTCTTTATGCGTGCCATCCGCATGAAGATGTGTGGACAAAATACCGGGTTCATTACTCGCACCCAATACGACAGCACCCGCACCGTCCCCAAAAAGTACACAGGTCGTGCGATCATTCCAATCAACCACACGGGACATCATTTCACTACCAATGACTAAAGCATTTTTGATGGTGCCCGTACGAATATATTGGTCTGCGATACTTAATCCATACATAAATCCCGCACATGCTGCGGAATTTAAGTCGAAAGCAGGACATCCTGCAATACCTAATCTTTGTTGTAATAAACACGCCGTACTTGGAAACATTTTTTCAGGCGTCGTCGTCGCAATGACAATCATGCCGATATCTTTTGGCGTAATACCTGCTTCTTTCATCGCTTGTTCTGCGGCTTTTTCTGCCATGTAAACCGCGGTTTCGTGTGCTTCTGCTTTGTGACGCTGACGAATGCCGGTGCGTTCTACTATCCAATCATTTGAAGTGTCCACCAATTTTTCCATATCGAAATTGGTAAGAATTGTCTCCGGGAGATAAGAGCCGGTACCGAGCAGTTTTGAAAAAGTCATGAGATTATCCCTCATCGTTTTTAGACTGATTTTGTTTAGATTGCGTTAATACCCGTTGTACTTCAGATCCGATGCGCTCTAAGATGTTTTTTTCAACTTGAGTCATCGCCTCGATGATGGCATGTTTAAAAGCATGGATTTTAGCACCCCCATGGCTTTTCACGACGATACCTTGTAAGCCAATAAAGCTCGCGCCATTATAACGATCGGGATCAATTCGTTTAATTAAAGACTTAAGAACAGGAAGTGCAATCAATGCAGCGAATTTTGAAAACCAACTACTTTGGAAAGCATCTTTGATGAGTGTTCCAATAAATTTTGCGACACCTTCGCTGGTTTTTAAAGCAACATTTCCTACAAATCCATCAGCGACAATGACATCGACATCGCCTTTGTAAATTTGATCACCTTCAATATAACCGCAATAATTGATGGTGCTATTACTTAACAATAAGGCGGCTTCTTTGACTTGTTCGTTTCCTTTAATATCTTCTTCACCAATGTTTAATAAACAAACCTTTGGAGCAGGAAGATTATCCAATGCCATTGCGAGCACTGACCCCATCACCGCAAATTGAAATAAATGTTCTGCGGTACAATCGACATTGGCGCCTAAATCGAGCATACGCATATTTTTATTTTTGATGACAGTGGGAAAGGTTGAAATAATTGCCGGTCGATCAATACCCGGTAAAGTTTTGAGTACAAAACGTGCGGTCGCCATCAATGCCCCGGTATTTCCAGCACTCACTGCTGCCATTGCCAAAGATTCTTTGACCATGTTGATCGCAACACGCATGGAAGAATCTTTTTTGTTGCGTAAGGCATGCGCTGGGGATTCATTCATTTCAACCTTTTGGCTGGTATGATGAATTTGGAGGCGTGCATTTTCTTTTGCATTTTTGGCGCGCAATTCTTTTTGGATCGCATCACGATCGCCAACTAAAATCAAATGCAGCGTTTCACGTTTGTCCAATGCCTGCAACGCTGCAGGCACTACCACGGAAGGACCATAATCCCCCCCCATGGCATCAACCGCGATGGTTATCATTTCCAATGGGTTTACTCTTCGTCGGTTTCAGCTTCAACTGCCGTTTTACGCTTAATGACTTGGCGGCCTTTATAAAAACCATTTGGACTCACCTGATGTCGGCGATGAATTTCACCAGTTCCGATATCAACCGATAACGCGGACGCGCTCAACGCTGAATGCGCACGACGCATGTTACGTCTTGAACGAGATTTTCGACTTTTTGCTACTGCCATGAGTTTCGCTCCTCACACTAATCATTAGAATTGCGCTTTGAACGCAATAATTCTATCACTTTAAATGGATTTTCTTTCTCTGACTCTTCATGTTGTTCTGAGTTAATCTCAAGCGGTAATTTTACCTTACAATCAACCAAAGCATGCATTGGTACGAGAGGTAAACTCACAATCAATTCATCTTCAATCACATCCGGTATGATTAACATACCTTCTCTGATTAAAACAGAGTCATATCCTTTAGGAAGGTGATCTACTTCCTCTTCCGATTCAACCATGCCCAACATAAAGCGGCCAGTTATCGGATATTCAAATGGCTCTAAACAACGCTGACACTTCAACGTGACATGAGCCTCAAATTTTCCACGCATAAAACGGATTTTTTGTTCATCCACGCCAAATGCGAGATCCACCTTGACATCACCCGCATCCGTCGCTAAATATCCTACCAACCTTTGCATATCGCGGATCTTCAACGTTCCTTGTAATGCTATTTCATTGTCAGCAAAACGGTATGCATCGACTTTATGCGGTAATTCTTTTTCTGACATCTTGTAACCTTATCCCTCAAAACCGAAATGAATCAAGCGTAGGGCGCGATTTTATGCTGAGATTCTTGATTATTCAAGTGCTTTTAAGCACGCGACCAAATCTTTATCCAACGGGGCAGTTATTGTAATCCGTTCTTTGGTCCATGGCAAAACAAAATCCAATGAATAAGCATGTAAAAAAATTCGGGAGAGCCCTAACTTTTTGATAGATTGATTAAAAGTGCGATCGCCGTATTTTTCATCCAAGGCAATGGGGTGGCCTCTATATTTCGCATGCACACGAATCTGATGGGTGCGACCAGTTTCTAATAGAACCTCGAGATAATCAGCGTAACTATATGATTGTAAGATGGAAAATTGAGAAACCGATGGCTTACCTTCGGGGTGTACTTTCACCATACGCTCTCCACTCTGGAGAATGTTTTTCAACAGCGGCTCATTTACCCGTAGATCGGAGGACTTCCAATGACCCTTCGTCAAGGTATGGTAAATTTTTCGAATTTCACCCGCGCGTTGTAAGGTATGCAATTCTCGCAATGCACTGCGTTTTTTAGCAATCATTAAACATCCGGACGTTTCGACATCTAAACGGTGTGCAAGCTCTAATTGTTTAAATTGTGGAAAAATCGCGCGAAATGCCTCAATCAACCCGAGCTTCACCCCACTACCCCCATGCACGGCAATACCAGCAGGTTTATTCACCACAAATATCGCATCGTCCTCATATAATAGACGGTCTAATAAAAAAGCTTTGAAAGCCGAAGACGGACCCGTCGGCACTTTTTTTTCATCGAGTTCTAAAGGCGGAAGCCGCAAAAGATCGCCGGCTTTTAGTCGATAATCCGGTGAAATTCTCTTTTTATTCACTCGCACTTCACCTTTCCGTAGAATCCGATAGATATGCGTCTTCGGAACCCCTTTAAGGTAAGTTATTAAAAAATTATCAATGCGTTGATCTTGAAATGCGTCAGCAATGGTAATATATTGAACAGGATGTTTTGGCATGGAAATTCTAGTTTTTTAAAAACCGCCATTGTGAGTTTTTTAACAAAATATTTCAATAGCAATAATTGCCGCATCAAACTCTAAACCCTCACCCCTACCCCTCTCCCCTCGTAAAGAACACTCCGAGAGAGGGGAATTAATCATTTTATCTCATTGATCGGTTTCAGAAAAAATGCTATATTGCCATGGCTAATATTAGCGTGTATCGCCTTCACATTCGTCATAATGATCGGCCCCGCATCTCTCTAATCTTACAAAGGTATTAGACTTTGCATAGCGGACAAATGAAGATTTTATTTATCATTAATGGCTTGAAGGCTTTTGGAAAAGGTAACATTAAACTGCGCTCAGATTTGAATGATAACTTCGAAACTTTGATTGCTCTATTTTTTCGTCTTCGTAGAAGAATAATAAAACCACATGTCTTCACTATTCATATTGACGAAAAACAGCAACGACAAAGTAGAACCATCACAAGTGTAAGAGCGCCTTGATAAAAAAGGTAGCTATGAAAAGAATGTTAATTAATGCAACTCACAAGCGTGAAGAGTTGCGGATTGCCCTCGCGAATGGACAACAACTCTATGATCTCATCATTGAATCCGGAACCCGCGAACAGAAACAATCCAATATATACAAAGGTAAAATAACCCGAATTGAAAAAAGTCTTGAAGCCGCATTTGTGGATTTTGGTGAAGAACGTCATGGTTTTTTACCTTTCAAAGAAATTGCGCGCTCATCCTTCCACAGCAAATATGTTGAATCTAATCGACGACCGACTATTGATGAAGTCATCGAAGAAGGTCAAGAAATTATTGTTCAAGTGGATAAAGAAGAACGTGGTTCAAAAGGCGCTGCGCTCACGACTTTTATTTCCCTGCCTGGATCTTACTTGGTATTAATGCCAAATAACCCACGCGCTGGCGGTATTTCACGTCGTATTGAAGGCGATGAACGTTCCGAACTTCGCGAAAATCTTTCCTCGTTATCGCTACCAGAAGGCATGGGCGTTATCGTTCGAACCGCTGGCAGTGGCAAAACACCGGAAGAATTACAATGGGATTTATCGATTTTATTAAGACATTGGTCCGCGATTGAAAAAGTCTCCGCCGAACATCCCGCACCTTTCTTAATTTATCAAGAAAGCAATGCCGTTATTCGTGCTGTCAGAGATTATTTACGAAAAGATATTGATGAAGTACTCATCGATGAGCCAGGTGTTTTTGAAGAAGTGGCAAACCACATTAAATTAATTCGCCCAGACTTCATTCATCGTGTAAAACTTTACAAAGATCCCACCCCCCTCTTTACGCGTTTTCAAATTGAAAGCCAAATTGAATCCGCGTTTTTACGTGAAGTGCGATTACCTTCTGGCGGATCTATTGTGATTGATCATACGGAAGCATTGGTTTCAATCGATATCAATTCGGCGCGCTCGACCAAAGGCGTGGATATCGAAGAAACGGCGCTCACCACCAATCTCGAAGCAGCGGACGAAATTTCACGGCAATTACGTTTGAGAGACGTCGGTGGACTCATTGTTATCGACTTTATTGACATGACACCTATCCGCAATCAACGGGAAGTCGAAGATCGCATCAAAAAAGCGCTCACCATGGACCGCGCACGCGTACAAGTGGGCCGCATTTCACGATTTGGTTTATTAGAAATGTCGCGCCAGCGATTACGTCCTTCATTAGGCGAATCAAGCCACATTAGTTGTCCGCGTTGCTTGGGTCAAGGCACTATTCGTGGTATTGAGTCACTTGCGCTTTCCATTATTCGAATTATTGAAGAACATGCATTAAAAGAAAATACCGCACAAGTTCGCGCTATTTTACCGATTGAAATTGCATCTTTCCTCTTAAACGAAAAGCGCCAAGCGATTATTGATATTGAAAGTCGCCAAAAAGTCGCCGTCATTATCGTGCCAAATCAGCATATGACAACACCACATTATGAAGTAGAACGTATAAGAGCTTCAGACTTTTCAGAAAAAGATGAGAAACTCGCGAGTTATCAATTAACACCGAGCGCAGAAGTCGAAACGACGACAACGCCACCTACCGTGCAGCGTACCCATCAAGAGCCTGTTATCAAAAGTATGTCGATTGAACATACGACTTTACCTGTTGCTCCTACTGCTAAAACAGAGAAAGGCATCATTCAGCGTTTATTGGATTATTTGTTTGAAAAGAAAAAAACAAAGACTGAAATCAAACCGCCTCTGAAAGAAAAGCGAAAAACAGACTCTCCAAATTATCGTGGTCGTTCAAGACAGCAGTATCGTCGCAATAAAAGACCAGGCCATCATAATGGACCTTCGCGTCATGAGGGAGACTTTAAACATAAATCCAGCAAGCCGCATCACGATAAACCCCATCATCATGATAAATCACATCATGATAGACATGATAAACCGGTTTCACATTCACATGAAAAACCAATGGCACACTCACAAGATAATATAAAATCTTCGTCTGTCGCACATCATCATGTAGAAAAAGTCGTGGCAAAAATCTCTGACAAACCCATTGAGAAACCACTTGCACCGGTATATGAGTTGGATAGCGCAAGAGAAGTCAGTGCATCCATCGCTCCGCCATTGATCACGCATGCAGAACCGCCGGTGATTTTGACGGAACACCATCCAAGTGATGCACCTGTCACGAACATGTCTGAACAGAAACATCACCACCCAAGACATCGACGTCATAAACGTTTTTCAAAACATCGACACAAGAGAAGATCAAATAACAACAATACTGATCGTAATTCGTCGTCGGAAGGTGAAGATCGTTATAGTCAGACAGGGAAAAAAGAATAGATTTTTTAATAGATTTTTTGGTGGATTACGGCGAAAAAAACGCCTAATCCACCCTACATTTCTACATTTCTTTCGGCCTTAATGTTATCAATATTTATCCATCCTAATCTAATATGAACAATTAATATACTTTATTGAGATTTTGAGCTATAATTGGTCCCTCTATAGTTTCTGCAATGGAAGTAAATTTATGTTATCAAAAAGAGATCAGACATTAATAAATGATTATCCTGAAGAAGAACGCCGAGAGTACAACCAAGACATGGCATCCTCAACTGAAAATCATGTCGTTTACATCAATGACAAAAGGTGCGAAGCCTTTTCTTATACTCAATTATTTATGAATGCATTTAAGTTTGATGCTTATTTAAATTCAGATTACAAAAATATGGTACAGTTTGGGGCGTCAACTGGGGATGTTCTTGGAAAATATCAGGATAAGGGATGGAATACTATAGGTTATGAAGTAGATGATATTGGCGTTAGCGAAATGGCCAAAAAAGGAATTACAACCAGAAAAATTGATTTGAATAGCATTGAATTAAAAACAAATAAGTTAAGTTATGAAGCGCAATTAGAAACTGATCTCGCTTTACCAACTCATATCATTTTAGTCAGAACACTGCATTATTTACAGGATTCTGCTATAAAATTACTAATTTTTAAATTAATCGACGAAGCAAAACCTGGTAGTGTTTTTTTTATTAGTGGAATGGTTCAATTGCATAATAAAAAAGATGATTCTAACCCAATGTTGTTATCAAATTATATTCCATCTTTTTTTGGACCGCGAAGTGATATGGAATTTAAACACTTATCTGTGAATGAGTCTAAACAATCATGTACCCGTTTAGAGGAAGTCATGATTGTGAGAAAATTAGGATAAAATCTCCGTCTGCGTGGAGATAACAGTGGTAATGGCAAAAACGCCTAAGCCTCCTCTGTCATCCTGAGCGCAGCGAAGGATCAGTTTACGACCCATATTATAGTGATGAATTGGAATAGTCACGAACTTGTTTATTCGTCCTTTTTTAAACGTCTTGCTCTTGATTCAATCATGACGGGAATATCATCAATCACAGGATATGCGATTTGATCAAAACGACAAATCAACTCTTGTTGCGTCGCATCAAACAATAGTTCACCTTTGCAAATAGGGCATGCTAGAATTTCAAGTAAATTTTTATCCATGACTTCAACCTAAAAAGATGCAGTATAACATGACATTTCATTTTACGAATACCGACCCTTCTTGGCTAGATTTTCTTCAACATGCTTTGAGAACGATGGATCAAGATTATCTGCAACATCTTTACCAAGATCCACATTGGTTACCCGGGCCGGAAAAGATTTTTAATGCTTTTTCTTTGCCACTTACTAAGGTTCGATATGTATTATTTGGGGAATCCCCCTACCCTCGTCAAGCTTCGGCGAATGGTTTTGCTTTTTGGGATGCGCATGTGAAAGAACTATGGTCTGAAAAAGGTTTGAGTAAACCCGTGAACCGCGCAACCTCTTTGCGTAATATTATTAAAATGCTTCTCGTCTCTGAAAAAGTTTTAGATCCACATCATTTGCAACAAGAACATATCGTACAAATTGACAAAAAAAATTTCGTGAATACCAACGATGAATTATTTCAAAATTTTTTACATCATGGATTTTTATTATTAAACACGACGTTAGTTTTACAGCCAACAGAAGTCAAAAAAGATGCGCGCGCGTGGCATCCTTTTATGAAAGCGTTATTAGAATTTTTGTCAGAAAAAAAAGATATTGAATTAATTTTATTGGGTAATATCGCGAATACCATTCAAAAAATCACTGATTTATCGCATTTTAAAACGTTATATGTCGAACATCCTTATAATCTTTCGTTTATCACGAATCCGAAAGTATTAGAATTTTTTACGCCGTTCAGGTTGTTAAGAAAATCGTAACTTCCCAATTTTTCCTGTCATGCCAGCATGTTTTCAGCTGGCATCCAGTTGGCCTTCAGCGAAGCCACTTGGATGCCACCGCGCGCGGACGCTCGGCTGGCATGACATTGGCTTTTCGCACCAGCAACTCATTAACACATTAAAAACATAGAAAAAAAAGCCATAATAATGTAATATAGTCTCCCTTATTTTAAATTAAAACTAATCCGTACTTTTTATGAATCTTTTGAATAACATAGCTATTATTATTCCGGCCTACCAGCCATCAGAATTAATGATTGAATTAGTTAAAAAATTAATTCAACTTAATAAAGCATATGAACTCATCATTGTGAATGATGGTTCGGAAGGTAAATCACGCGATGTTATTGAAGAGGTTTCTTCATACCCCAATGTCACCATCATTCACCACCCGATGAATATGGGAAAAGGTGAGGCATTAAAAACGGCTTTTCAGCATTACTTAACCTATTTTTCTGATCAATCACCAGGGGTGGTGACAGCAGATGCCGATGGACAACATAGCCCCGAAGATATACAAAAAATCGCAACAAAGTTATTACAATCTAAAAAAGAACTTATCTTAGGTTCAAGACAATTCGATACGCAAACTCCTTTAAGAAGTCGTTTTGGCAATACTTTAACGGCTAAAATATTCCAACTTATAATGCGAAAAGGTTTAAAGGACACGCAGACGGGTTTACGCGGCATTTCAAGATCTTTAGTGGCAGAATTTGAGAAGGTCACGGGGTCCCGTTATGAATATGAATTAAATATGTTGATGTACACCATGAAAAATAAAATTCCTATTAGTGAAGTACCCATTCAAACCATTTATATTGATGATAATAAATCTTCGCATTTCAATCCCATCATTGATTCATTAAAAGTATATTTTGTATTTTTTCGTTATATTTTAGGATCGTTAAGCGGCGCCGCGGTTGATTTTTTATTCTTTACCCTTTTTTACTTTTTTACGCATCATTTATTTTTCAGTGTCGCGGGCGCTCGAGTGATTTCTGGAATTTTTAATTTTACGTTATGCAAACAACTGATATTCAAATCCGAAAATAATTGGAGATCAGAGTTTATCAAATATGTAAGCTTAGCGGTATTTTCTATGCTTTTGTCTTACCTATTTATTGAAGCATTAACAAGAAATCATTTCATGAATGTTTATTATGGAAAATTAATTGCCGATGTCTGCATTTTTATTTTTAATTTTACCGTTCAAAGAATATTTGTTTTTTCGGCTAAGCACCAAGCGTAGGGTAACATGGATTTATACGAAATATTTTACACAGCCGTTTGTTATATTCCCTTAGCCATTTTTTTATTTACTGTTGTATTAATTTCGCCTGCGCTTGCTTTTTTTCCCTCATTAATTCGCTCTCCACTTCTCGCAACAAGCATTCCTATCATTAGTATTTTACTCGTGAATTCCATAGGACTTTTTTTATTTACTTTGCATAAGTATCAACATGCGATTGTGCTTGGCATTACCCTACTATTATTTTTTATTTCTATTATTCGAGTGAAATCATACGCAAATAAAAACACGCTCGATTGGGAAAAAAATGATTTGTATTTATTACTCATTAATCTCGGTATTTTATTACCGCTTATTGCATTTTGCGGATTAAGTTCATTTCGATCGAACGATGCGCTCGCCAGCTGGAATTATTGGGGATTGCTTTTTTATCATGGAAAAGTGCCTGACACTATTGGTTACCCACCTTTTTTCTCCATCCTTATTTCATACTGTTATCATGTACTCGGAAATATTAATTACCAAGGTGTCGTTAAAGTTTTATTAGTTGCATTTCCATTTACCATGATGAATGCCATTGCATTTTCAAGCCAAAAAACCAAAGATTTTTTATTGTTTTACTTATGTCTGATTTGCATCGTTGTTTTTCCGGGTTTTTTACAATTTAATTTTTATACTTTTCATGCATTGGGCTATGCGGATTCCATGCTGGCTGCAGCAATTGCAACATCGTTGATGCTATTACTAAAATACTTAACCGACCCCTCCAAAAAAGAATATCTATTATTTGCAGTACTCTGCGGTATTACCGCCTCTCTTAGCAAACAACCGGGATTATTATGGTGTTATCTTGCATTTCCTGCCTTAATTATTGCTAAATTTATTACCGACAAAAAAATCGATTCCTTAGACGCCAAAGCATTATTATTATTGTTTATTCCAGCTGGTGTGTGGTTATCGGGCGCGGGCCGCAAGTTTTATGATAATGAAGGTGTCATGGTTGCCTCCCTTAAACAGGAACATGTCACCTCCTTCGCTTTATTCAAATCATTCATTGGATCAATCCAAGATTATTTTATCTTACAACCCACTTTATTAATTTTATTTATTTTAACGATTTTTGCATGCCGTCATTCCATTTATCGATCCGTGTTACTTTTATTTTTTATCATCCCCGGCTTTATTTTATGGTTTACGTTAGGTAGTTATCATATCCGTTTGGGACTTTATTTATTAGTTTGTTGTGCTGTACTCGTTGCAGCAAATGACTATTTAGGTAATACATTCAATATCACGAAATTGAAAAAATCCCGTGTCATGACGGATTTTTTGAATTTCACTCCAAAAAAAGCTGCACCTTTTTTTCTCGTCATCGGATTTTTGGTTTTTGTAAGCACCTCTTTTACTCGTCAAATTGACTTACATCATTTCACATCCGAACACGTTCATCCGCTGAATGCAAAGCTTACGAATAGCTATCATTTTTTTGATGATCAGGCGGAATTTGTTTATCGAAATATTTTAACGCAAAAAGATGTAAAGATTTATTCGGCAGATCGCTATGTGACCGCTATTTTTTATGGGAATACCACCGTTATACCGCATCCACATGTGCTTAATGAAAAAAACGTTTATGAATATTTAAAAACCTATCAACCGGATTATGTTTTTGCCAGTTTTTGTGTGAAAAAATCCCTAGATTGCGAAACTATTCTTGAGGTTTCAAAAAATCATCCCGGATTGCTCATTCCCATTCCGATGAAACACGCGAAATGGGATGCGCGTTTATATCAATTGAATAAAGATTTGTTATAACTTTCTAGCAAAAAACCCCACTGCTAATTGCTTAACAATGGGGTTTTTTAAAGCTTAACTAAATAACCGCTCCTGAATTACCTAATTCAAAACCGGATGAATTGGGTTGACAATTTGTTAATGTCCCATCTAAATTGATTGTGCAATAATCTAAAGAAGTTGTGATGTAAGCCAGCGAGTTGATTGAGTTAATGACTACAGGAGAAGTCTGGTTTCCTGAACTTCCGGTTACATTACATGTCCCAAAAGTCCCATCTGGATTAACTGGGCAATAAACAAGTTGGCTAACAAAACCACCAATGTAAGCTAATGTAGCATTTAAAAATGTCAGATTCGTTGGAGAACTTATATTTGTCGTAGTGAGTGGTGAACAAGCTCCTAAACTTCCAGCAGCAGGACCTGTTTGAACAATCGGGCAATCCACAACGCTAATCTCATTAGTAATGTAAGCAAGAGTTCCTGCTGGATTAATAGTAATTGAAGTTGGACCACTACCAAAATTACTACCCGTTGTTTGACATGCACTAACAGACCCATTTAGCGAAGAAATAGGACAGTAATAAACTAATCCATTGTTTCGATCTGCAATGTAATAGAAAGTATCGGTTGGATTAATTGCTGCAGATACAAATTCATTAGATAACCCTACTATCTCGAACCCTCCGTTGTGTAAAGTTAGTGAACCATCGTTTGGATCAATGGCGTATTGAACTCCTGCAATAGATCCAGATTCGAATATCCCATACAAGTAAGTTTTTGCTGTATTGACTACCATACTTTGAATAGGTTCAGTTAGGGTTACTGTGTTTTGACTAAGAGGAACACCATTCGCATCTAATGGTGATACCGCAAGCCCTTCTGGAATTGTAGTATATAAAAGATTATTCACATTCAAAACCGCTGAGTTACTCGTAACGTTATCCAACGTTGCTGTAATATTTGTTGTGCCAGAAGCAATGCCCGTCGCTTGCCCTGGATGAGCAATATTATTAATAGTGGCTACAGCAGTATTCGATGAATTCCAAGTCGCGGATGACGTAATATCCCCTGTGGAATGATCAAAAAAAGTGGCTACCGCTGTATATTGTGTCGTTCCTCCGGGAATCAGCTGAGTTGGATCGGAAGGTGTGATAGCAATGCTAAAAACCGGATTATCGACCCCAAGTATAGCGCTATTACTGGTAAGACCATTGAATGTGGCTGTAATCGTAGTATTTCCGTGACTGATGCCTGTTGCAATACCTGTATTAGAAATCGTTGCCACCGCTGTGTTAGAAGATAACCATGCGACAGTGGAACTTAAATCTTGTGTTGAAGCATCTGAATAAACTCCAACAGCCGTCATTTGTGTTGTAGCATTGATATCAATATTATTTAAAAAAGGTGTCACCACAATCGAGCTTAAACCCACAATTGGCGTTTGCACCACATTTAATGGCGTTGTGGTACCCGCGCAAGTGACTCCTCCTGGAAAACATACCAGCAATCTATTTTGATCATTACTTTTAACAGGGCCCGAAATAGTTAATTGCAAAGTACAACTATCATTCGGTAAGCCTTTTTGAGTTAAATTAAACGTTTTCCCGCAAGTATCACTAAATGTACCGCCACTCACGACTTGAGTGACATTTTGAGGCAAGGATTTTACAAAATTATCATTTCGCTGCGAAATCGTGTTATTCGTCACCGTATAATAAGCCGTCACGGTTTGACCGGGTTGGACCGTCGTTGGAAATGGCTGACCTGCTTTAGGCTCGATATTAAAAGGCAAAGCATAAGCAAAGGCGCTCATGAAACATAACAACAATAAAACTAATGAGTTCTTTAATGTGTGAATTCGCACGAGACAAATCCTTTTTTAAAAAATATAAGTTAATTGGGCGAGTACTTCATTGGTATAGAGATGAGATTGCGTTAACGTGCCTGATACTTCCGTGCCATCAATATTACCCTGACCTAAACTGGCTTTGCCGAAATCCGTGAATCGATAACCCAGCCCCAGACGAAGATGAGAAATCACATCCACATCGACACCCACCCCTACGGCATAACTAAAAGAAGTCGTAGAATTATTGGAATAGGTACGTGTGAGAGTTAAAAGAGGCGGAACATCCGTGCGATAGTGATAACTATTATTAAAAGAAGCCCCTAAACCAACTAATAAATAAGGATACCAACGTTTTTTGACTGGATATAATAATTTACCTTCAGCTAACAATTGGCGCGTTATAATTCGATAGCTGTAATGATAAGTATCTGCTGATTGTGCATCCGCACCTTGTACAAAAGATCCTTCAGCAGAAAAAGGCTGTTCTTGATTGAAATCAAATCCCAATTGTAAATAAAACTTTTGTGAAAATTCTTTTTCTGCACCCACGAAGGCGCCATATAATAATTTGCCTTGCGTATTATTATCAGCAGAATAATCATAAAACTCATCGGTGATTGGATTTTGAATGGGAAAGTCTTGCGATTTGCCCACGTCTGATGAAATAGCCGCGCCTAAATTACCACCTATGAGTGGCCGCCAGTTGGATAAGATCGAATAAGAAGAAGTGGCAAAAGCGTTAGAAAATACTAAAAATGAAATGGCAATGCGCAATGCGCAATGCGCAATGCGCATAATACTGTGGTTAAACTTAATGTCCATAAATTTAAGTGATCCCTAGAATAGTCGAAATAAACTAGCATTTGGAAATGGGGTTGTCAATGTGATGGGGTGATATCCCTTACAAAAGGCGTCGTTGCATAAATGAGGTCATCCTGAACGAAGTGAAGGATCGGTTTAATTCATCACCATATTATGGAAGTAAACTGATCCTTCACTTCGTTCAGGATGACAAAGCCAGTTATTATTAATTTATCACAATCCCCATCGGCGAAGACAACTCAATTCCACTAAAAGTCACGCCGCAATCGCTTAATACACCATTACCGGTATTTACATTACATTTAAAAATACTATTGGAACTCGGTTGGGTAACATACAGAATATTATTATTCGGGCTTAACACTAAACCGAATGGATTCGTAATATTTTGATTTGATACCGCACAAGAAGAAAATACACCGGTGGTTAAATCAGAAATTTGACAGGAAGATATCGTGTTTGTGATCGATAAATAATTCGCAATATAGCTAAGCTTATTATTACCATTTAAATCGATACTCTGTGGCGCCGAGAATCCTGAACCAGTTGAAGTACAACCACTCAACGCGCCGCTAGTTACATCCGCGGTACAAACTAACACTGTGTTATTGTTAGCATTAGTGATATAGGCAATCGTGCCAGCATTATTAAAGACAATCGATGATGGTCCATTCAAATCATTGGCGGTTGAAGTACAAGTATTCAATGTACCATCATCTGCAACTTCGCATACGATAACAGTACTCGCACTTGGATAGGTGATATAAGCAAAAGTCTCTGCCGGATTGAGCTCGACATCACTGGGTGAGGCTAAAACAATACCAGTTCCCTCACATGTCGAAAATGTACCATCGTCACTGACAGTGCATAACGCAATCACACCGTTGCCAGAGTTTGCAACATACACTTGCTTACCATCTGATGTCATCATCAACCCCACCGGCGCATCGAGTGGATCACCAGAAAACGCATTCACACAAGCAGTAATCTGATTATTCGTAGAATTAATTTCACAGACAGAAATACTATTACCACCGGCATTCGCGACATAAACTTGCCTAATCACAATGACTTCTGGTCGATCTGCTTTCGCTGGTTGGGAACAAACCGAATTGTTGAAAGCGCATACTCTGGGAGATAAAAAGAATTGATTAGGTAAAGTCGTGTTGCCTTGAATGTTTACGGTAAAAGTACAAACACCATGTGGCGAAAGGGTCGCGCCTGTGCAAGTATCGGCAGAGGTTGTTATACCAGAAACACCGGAGGGAACGCCAAAATCAGGATCGACAGTTAGCTGCGTCAACGTCGTCGTTGAGCTATTTAGCACATTAAAAACCACTGAACTCGTACTACCTGAGCGAGTGACTGGCACATCGGTGGATGATGTCGTGATCGTCATCACCGCTTCTGCAAACACACTTCCGGCAATAAAATATAGTACCAATCCCCATAAAACTTTATTCATGAATCAATCCTTAAGTCGCAAAATGCAATGTCAATACGATGGCTTGCGTATTGATGTTTGAAATGGATAACGCTTCATCGGTGGTTTGAGTGGGATTTGGACTTAACGATCCTTCACCAAAATTCATATATCGATAGTCTAACGACACTTGCCAAGTACATTGGCCCACATCACCTTGCAGAAAATTATATTGCAAGCCCACCCCGACTTGATACGCGAAAGAAGCTTGGCCATGATTCTCAAAACCCTCTGGAATCGGTGCAGCACTGCCATTAGGGTTCGTCGGAGATTCTTCATAACTAAATAGCTCATTCCATGATCCCCCTACACCTGCCAATACATAAGGTTGCAAAGGGTAACGGGTCACAGCCAATCGAGATTCGACCATGATGGCATAGCTATTGACTTTGAATTGATAATTTAAGGTGTCAAACTTACTTCCTATATTCACCAACGGATGCTCGATACCTTCTACATCACCCAAACCTACGACATAACCAGATAAATAAGTACTTAATTGAAATAACGGTGATAAAGGAAATGTGTAGCCAACCCCAATGCCGCCTAATAAATTCCAATTTTTTTGATTATTGGCATCATATTCATTAGTTACCCTATTATTCAATTCGACAGTCGTATTCTCACTAGAAAAATCTGTATAGGTACCACCACCCGCAAGGAAAAGATCAATCGCAGCATAGGTATGAGAAGATAAGAAGAGCGCGGATAACAAACTCCATTTTTTTAACACGGATAAATCCTTTAGAAAATTTTTAAGTATTATACCTATTAACATAAGCAATAGGTAGTCGGAGGGCTCCTTGCCATTTGCTATTATTTTACAAAGCAGCTAAATTGGTATAAAAAACTAGGAAAAATGGAGCAAAAGGATGCGTATCTTATTAGTGGAAGATGATGAATTATTAGGCGATGGATTACGTGCAGGATTAGTCCAATATGGTTACACCGTCGACTGGTTAAAAGATGGTTTAACTGCAGATCAAGCATTACGAACAGAAAATTTTGATGTATTGGTGCTTGACTTAGGATTACCCAAGCTCCTTGGAATGAATGTTTTGCAAAATTTACGCTCACGTGGCAAAACGACCCCCGTTATTATATTAACCGCAAGAGAATCCATAGAAGATCGCGTCAAAGGTTTAGATAGCGGCGCGGATGATTATCTTATCAAACCTTTTGATTTAGACGAACTTTGCGCAAGATTGCGCGCGCTCCAAAGACGCTCTACGACCCGCGCAGAACCCACATTAATTCATGACAATATTGAATTAGATCCTGCCGCACATACGGTCCAACTCAATAATGAAATTGTGAATGTATCGAGGCGTGAATTTGCATTGTTGCAAAAATTATTAGAAAACGCAGGGCGCGTATTATCTCGCGAACATCTCGCTCAATCATTATATGGTTGGGGGGAAGACGTCGACAGTAATGCATTGGAAGTACATATCCATAACTTGCGAAAAAAGTTTGGCCAGGAATTTATTCATACCATTCGTGGTATTGGATATATGATCAATAAGAGCAAAGATGACAAATGATTTATTCCATTCGTCGTTTTTTATTTATTAGTTTGTTTCTTAGTATTAGTGTCGCGTCCTCGATCACGGCCATCGGAAATTATTTTCTCGACAAACAAATTATTCAACCTTATTTAGATACCGAATTAATTAAAATTTTTTCCGTCGTAGAAAAACTTAATCAAATCGCTAATATTGATATTATTACACAAAATAAAATTAATGCTTATTTGAAATCGACGCAGACACCGCATTTTATGTTTCAAATTTGGGATAAAAAAGGCAAATTATTATTTCACTCTCTCAATAGTAAAACGATTAACTTAAACAATACCCCTTTAGGTTTTCATGATGTTGTGATTCGTGACGAAGATTGGCGTGTTTATTCCGGTATGGAAAATGGAACCGATACCAAAATTGTTGTTGCCGAATTGTACAACATGCGAAATGGCTTAACTGATTTAATCACACGAAATAATGGCTATATTTTGTTAATTACTTATCCTATTTTTGCGATTTTAATATGGATAATTGTCGGTCTCGCATTGCGTTCATTAACACGCGTGACAACTGAAATTTCAAATCGGGCCTCCACCTATCTTGAACCTGTCGATGCCACACACTTACCTATCGAAATAAAACCACTCGTGATTGAACTCAATCAATTATTTATTCGCTTAAAATCTGCGTTTGAGCGAAATAAACGTTTTGCCGCGGATGCAGCGCACGAACTTCGTACACCGCTCGCCGCATTAAAGATGCAAGCACAAGTCGCACTGAAATCCGAAAATGCGCAAGATCGTCATCAAGCTTTACTAAAAGTTGTCCAAGGCGTCGATCGAAGCTCGCACGTAGTAGCGCAACTTTTAACATTAAGTCGAATTTCACAAGAAGAAAGATTAAATGATTTTTTACCCGTCGATTTGCACAAAATAGCGACAGAAGTGATCGCGCATCTCGCACATCTTGCGCTCGAGAAAAATGTAGACATTGAACTTTCCCCCGCGCCGAATCACAGCATTATTCAAGGTAATGACACGGCCATTGGGATTTTAATCAGAAATATCGTAGATAACGCCATTCGTTATACCCCTGAAAAAGGCTCCATTACGATTAGTATTGTAGAAACGGTAAACAAAGTCATTTTACATGTCATCGATACCGGGCCGGGTATTCCTGATGAGTTACGTGATCGCGTATTCGAACGCTTTTATCGCGGCATGGGCGAAACCGCGACAGGAAGCGGCCTCGGGCTTGCCATTGTTCATCAAATTGCCGAACTGCATCACGCAACCATCGCGCTAAGTACCCCCACGAATGGAATTGGGTTACAATTCAGTGTTTATTTTTTGAAGTAAAAAATCCATGGAAATAAGTTTCGACCAGTTTTGTGAAGATTCGACGCTAATCACGCCAAATCGTCGTCTCGCTGCAACCTTAACCAAGAAATATCATCAGCATCAAATTGAAAAAGGCCTGACGACCTGGCCTACGATCGATATTTTGCCTTATCCCAGTTGGATCTTGGCGTTATGGCAACAGTATCTGACAAAAACCTGCGATGAAAAAAGCCGCTTATTGACGGATGCAGAAGAAACCCTTTTATGGGAAGAAATTTTAAGAAATTCACCCCTACAGGAGTCGCTATTACAAATTTCTGAAACCGCGGCCTTGGCCAAATCGGCTTTTGGCATTTTGCAACAATGGCAAGTATCACTTGAAAATCCCGCGCTGAATTTAACAGAAGATAGTCGCGCTTTTTTAGAATGGGCAAATAATTTTGTTAAAAAATGCGAAGAAAATCATTGGATAAATTTGGGAAATATTTCAACTTTACTTCAGAATAAAATAAATGACGGATGGATTTTACCGCCAAAAAAAATAGTCGCGTTAGGATTTACCGAATTTACGCCAGAACAATCACATTTTTTAGCTTATTTAGAAAAAATAAATGTCACTGTTAATATCTTAGAAAATTTTACGATAAAAAATAAAGATACGACATTACAAAGAATCACGCTTGAAAATACTGAAAAAGAAGCAGAAACCATGGCACGTTTTGCAAAAGTTCATGGTAGTAATGCAACGGTCGGTTGCATTGTTCCGAATCTCGAAAGAAATCGTGATCGCTTACACCAAATTTTTTCGCAAGTTTTTCGGGATGACAACACATTATTTAATATTTCTGCAGGAAAAAGTTTAACAGGTTATCCTGTCATCGATACGGCGATCAAATTACTCAAAATCCAAAATCGCGAAATTTCAACCAGCGAATTCAGTGAAATATTATGTTCTCCTTTTTTGGGCGAAGCCGAGTATGAATTTCATCAGCGTGCGAATTTCGATTTAATGTTACGAAAATCGAATGTCACCGCGGACATTTTTCCAAAAATATTCAAAAAAGAAGGGAAATTATCGCTCGCCCAGTATTGTCCGAAATTATTTTCACGTCTCACATTAAAAAAATGGAAGCATTCCTCATTACCCATTCATGAATGGGTTGAAGTTTTTATGGATATATTGACGACATTAGGGTGGCCCGGGGAGCGAAGTTTAAATAGTCATGAATACCAAGTCGTGCAACGATTTTTGCGGGTATTAGAAGAATTTCAAAGTAGTGGCGCTGTGTTATCCAATAAAAATTATCACGATGCTTTACATTATTTGGTACGTGTCACAAATAATACCGTATTTCAGCCTGAAAGTAGTGACGCGCCCGTGCAAATATTGGGAATGCTCGAGGCGGCAGATATTCCTTTCGATTATTTGTGGGTAATGAATATGGATGATACGACGTTGCCCCCGACTGCGAAACCGAATCCTTTCATTCCGAATATTTTACAACGTCAATTAAAAATGCCACATGCCAATGCGGAACGTGAATTGCTTTATAGTTTACGTTTGCTGGAACAATTAAAAAGAAGCACTGATAACCTTATTTTTTCTCACGCAAAAATAAATAATGATTGCGAAAGATTTTGCAGTCCCTTAACGCAGATATATCCTGAAATTACGTTGAACGATCTTCGTCTTTCAGATTATGTGAGAGAAAGAGAGGTGATTTTTCATTCTGGAGATTTAGAATCTTTTATTGATGAAACAGGTCCCGCTTTAATCCCCGATGAAAGAATTCAAGGTGGAGTTAATATTTTAAAGCAACAATCGGCGTGTCCTTTTAAAGCTTACGCATCCATTCGTTTACATGCAGAACCATTACCCTCCCCTACGTTGGGATTACAAGCGAAAGATCGAGGTATTATCGTACATAAAGTTTTAGAATTAATGTGGAAAAAAATAGAAAATAGCGCTGCATTAAAAGAAATAAATGAGTCGGACTTAAAAAACTTGCTGAAAGAAAATATCGAATTAACAATGCAAGAATTCAATGCCTATCATGAACCACGTTATATGCAACTTGAAATGGAACGCATGCATCATTTATTGTGGGAATGGTTTTCGCTTGAAAAAAACCGACCTGATTTTACCGTCATGAGTGTGGAACAAAAAAGAGAAGTAAAAATAGGCCCCCTCGCCCTCACATTACGAATTGATCGAATCGATCGATTAAGTGACGGTAGTCACTTAATTATTGATTACAAAACATCAAAAAATAATTCTCCCAAATATTGGTTTAGTCATCGCCCGGATGAGCCACAACTTCCGCTTTATTGCATTACACATCCTGCTGAAACAGGTGGGATTGCTTTCGCAGAAATTCAGGCAAAAACTTTTTCTTTAAAAGGCATCGTGAAAAATTCACAAGATGTGAAAACCATGATTCCATTTCATCAATCAGAATTTGCTGAAAACAAAACGTGGGATGAACAATTACAATCCTGGCAAGCTATTTTAGAAAAAATAAGTGATGATTTCTCTCGCGGTGTCGCATCAGTCGATCCTAAAAACTCCGTAGAAACTTGCCAATATTGTCATTTACAATCGCTTTGTCGCATTCATGAAAAAGAGTTGAAATATGATAACTGATGAGACAGAAAGAAAAATGGCGCTTGATCCAACACATTCTTTCATTGTGCAAGCGCCTGCGGGATCCGGGAAAACAGAATTACTGACGCAACGTTTTTTAGTGCTGCTTTCAACCGTCAGAAAACCGGAAGAAATTCTCGCGATTACTTTCACCAAAAAATCTGCTGCAGAAATGCGAACGCGGATTGTGCATGCATTGCAAAAAGCGTCTCTTGAACCCGAGCCTCTTTTATCGCATGCAAAACAGACTTATCTGCTTGCTAAAAAAGTATTGCAAAGAGATCTTAAATTACAGTGGAATTTGCTCAACAATCCGAATCGATTACGAATCCAAACCATGGATTCATTCAATGCTTTTCTCACGAAACAATTACCGATTTTATCGACCTTTGGTTCCACACCTGAAATTAGTGAAGATTATGAATCGCTTTATGAAGAAGCGGTGAACGAATTTTTATCCCATCTTGAAGAAAACGTTTCATGGTCAGATGATATCGCGATATTGTTGATGCATCTCGACAATGATTTAAATAAAGTCGCCGAATTGTTGATAAATATGTTACGGAAGCGTGATCAATGGCTTCCTTATGTGACACTTAATACACATCATCCTCACTTAAGAAAAAATTTAGAAAAATATTTATATTCGGTAAATTTAGAATTGTTGAGCAATTTGCACGATGCTTTTCCCAAAGAATATAGCGCCGAATTAATAGTATTAGCGAATGTTGCGGCTCTTAACTTAAAGCGTGAATTGTCAAACTCTCCCATTGTATTTTGCGCTGAACTAACTGCCTTACCCGATAAAAAAAATAAAAAGGCCTGGATGGGTCTTGCTGAATTATTGATGAATAAAGAATATCAATTTCGAAAGCGCGTTGATAAAAATATTGGATTTCCCGCACCCTCCAGTTTTAAACACCCAAAGGAAAAACAATTTGCTGAAAATAATAAAGAACGATTCTTGTCTTTATTAGATAATTTACGGGAAAATGAAAAATTGAAAGAAGCGTTCAGCGCGTTCTTAGAAGCACCCCGAGAAAATTATAGTGATGATCAATGGAAAATATTGCATGCGCTTCATCAAGTACTGCTTGTCGCTGTCGCACAATTAAAAGTGGTTTTTCAGCGTCATGGGAAAATTGATTATATCGAAAGTGCGGAAGCCGCTTTGCGTGCGCTTGGTGATGAGGATGCGCCTACTGATTTGACACTTTCTCTCGACTACCAAATTCAACATATTTTAATTGATGAATTTCAAGATACGTCACACAATCAATATCGTTTCATTCAGCGAATGACAGCGGGTTTTCAAAAAGGAGATAATCGTACGTTATTCGTGGTAGGTGACCCGATGCAATCGATTTATCGATTTCGCGAAGCGGATGTGGGATTATTTATTAAAGCACGCGAAGAAGGTATTGGAAATATACGTTTAAAATCCCTCCGTTTATCACAAAATTTTCGTTCCACACCGCGCGTTGTTAATTGGATTAACGAACACTTTGTGCATGTATTTCCGGAAGATGAAAATATTCTTTCAGGTGCAGTTTCTTATAGCCATAGTGTCGCTAGTACCGATAAAGAAACTGAGGGAAGTTACGTTAAACTTCATGCATTTCAACCTGATGAATCGGAGAAAATTGCAGAATCTATTGCCGATCTGATTCTCGATATCAAATCAAAAAACGAAGCAAAATCGATTGCGATTTTAGTGCGTTCACGCAGCCATCTCGTATCTATTATTCCTGCATTAAAAAAGAAAAATATCGCCTATCGCGCGATCGACATTGATCCATTAAATACACGTCCTGTCATACAGGATTTAATTTCTTTAACGCGCGCTTTGATGCATCCTGCTGATCGTATTGCATGGCTTTCTATATTACGAGCACCTTGGATTGGACTTTCTTTGCAAGATTTATGGGTTATTTCGCATCATTCCACCTATACTAATTTGTGGGAACATTTACAAAAATTACCTTTACAGAAATTAAGCGTGGGGGGACAAAAAAACTTATCGCGTGTTTTACCCATTTTGCAAAAACAGATGAAAGACCGGAAACGATTATCATTACGAGAATGGGTCGAAAAAACCTGGATTTTAATAGGTGGGCCTGCAACAACGCACGATATTAGTGATCTCGAAGATGCTAATGCTTATTTTCAATTATTAGATAAATATGGAGAATGGATTTCTCCGGATAAATTATATCAATATGTGAGCCAGTTATTTGCGACATCGGATACCAATGCCGATGATAGTTTACAAATCATGACAATTCATAATTCGAAGGGATTAGAATTTGATGCGGTAATTATTCCACATCTTGAGAAAAAATCACCGAGCGATGATAAACAATTATTATTGTGGATGGAGCGGCCCAACCAAGAATTAATTCTCGCGCCAATTCATGGCACGCATGAAGAAAAGGATTCAATTTATCAGTATGTCAAGCAACAACATGCTATGAAAGCAGATTATGAAAGTGGTCGATTATTATATGTCGCAGCCACTCGCGCAAAATCCGCGTTACATTTGTTTTTTACGATTCCGGAAGAAAATCGCGACCCACAAACGAGTAGTTTATTACATAAATTGATGCCCTCTATTAAACATCAATTACAATGTCAAAAAGCACCGGATATATCACTGAAAGAAGTAGCTGCAGCAGCCAAATATAATTTTCGTTTGAAAGAAAATTGGGAAAATCCTGTTAAAGAGGTTGAAGAAAAATTTGCTTTCCACCAAAAAAATGAAGGGTTTTTACTAAGAAATCAAGATGCCAAAAATATTGGTATCGTTATTCATTTAATATTGCAAAAAATTGCCGAATGCGGTTTCGAATGGTGGAGTCAATTACATCAAGAAAATTATATTCATTACCATTTGTCACAACGTGTGCTGCATAGCGCCTTACAAAATACAAAAACCATTGTTTTAAATGCAATCGACCAAACGCTAAAAGATTCTCGAGGACAATGGATTTTGCATCCACATCTTGATGCCAAATCAGAATTACCAATCACAACGCATCATGAAAATGAAGTACATATGCTGGTGATTGATCGTACGTTTGTTGATACCGATGGTATTCGTTGGATTATTGATTTCAAAACATCGCATCCTGAAAATATTTCCATAGATGAATTTTTACATTCTGAAAAAAATAAATATGAAGAAAAAATGCATTTATATTCTCGCGCATTCCAAGCATTGGATAATCGTATTATTAAAATGGGTTTATATTTTCCATTAATTCCTGCTTGGATTGAATGGTAAAAATTAAATTGACATCGAAATGAGATGTTGATAAGTTTTGCGTGATAAGGAATCTGTCATGCTGGCAGGCTTCTGTCATTCCCGCGAAGGCGGGAATCCATTATGAATGGATCTCCGCCTTCGCGGAGATGACAATGTTTTTAACGAAATATAATAACAAAAAAGGATTTATCTTATGAAAAGCTCTATTAATTTTGAAGAAAAATATACCGTTGATTCAAATTCCACATTACTTTTTGATACTGATTTAACTACAGAAGAATCAAACACTGTTGACACTAATCCATCATCAACTTCTCCTTCAGAAGTAGTTACAGAAGAAAAAAAATCTGTCACTACTCCCACGTTATTTAACACTACACCAAAGCATCACATTACATTGCAAGCAAATAGTGATTTTGCAAAAAATGAAATATTCATGCATATCATGAAAGATCCTTCTTTCTATATGCCATTCAAAAAAAACATTATTGCTTATTTAAAATCCCAGGATTTTGATAAATACATTAATAAAGATAATTTTGAAAAAATGCTGTGGGGAGCAAATGATAATAGCGCAATGAAGCATAAAAATAATATTTATGCACGCTGTAGTGATAAATACGATACGATCATTAAAATGTATCACCTTGCTTTAATGACTGAGCAAGATCACATTGCAAAATCTATTCAAGCCAAAATGATTATTGCTTTGCGAGCTTATACTCATTCGATGCAACAAGATCTTTGGCGTGACACAAATATATATTTTAACATTCATAAAATCGCGTTAGCTTTAGACTGTTACGAAAATGTGAAGACTACCTTATACAATCAACTTCTCAAGTACTTTGATAAATACGCGTTGCCACAAACTGGTGAGTACAAACGAATGCACTCGAGTGATAAAACATCCGCTCGTGAATATCATAGCTTATTAACTGTTGCGAATGAATGTGAGTTATTAGATGCCTCTTTCGCAAGCAAGATGAAAGATGCTTTACCTACCATGAATCATTCATATCCAAATGATGAATACGATTCCATCGTGACACTTTTAAATAAAGCATCCCCAAATCTTATATCAGATGATGAATATAAAGCCTATGTCAAAACATTTTTGCAAAAAGCTAGAGAAGATGAAAAAAGTCATTACTTTGATTTTTTATACGGTAGCAATTTCGTTGCCGGTGTAATGAAACGTCCATACTTGTATAATGACCCTGAAATTTTTACGCTGTTACTTTCTCGAATGAGACCGCTTAATTTTGCATCTTATGCACAACATTTTGTTAATCAGTTTCATGAAACCTTTGAAACACGTCAATTTGAACCGTGGCAAACTGATCTTATCAATGCTGCGAAAATTTCTGCAGAAAAATACTATGTAGAAAACACGCACGAAAGAAATAAAGAATATCCAAAATATAAGCCTACTATTACTGATGAAAAAATTAGTAAATTTTCAGGACCTCAAACAGTTTTTATTAATCTTAGCATACCAAAAAAAGGATACGGCCCCACTGATTCTTTTGAAATAGATCCAGATTTACTTTTGCAACCATCTATTTTATTTGAGCCAATGGCAAATCTAATTAATGCGAGTTTTAAAGTACACGCCACTCAAGTAGGTTCAAGCTTTTCTGAAGCAAGTAGCATTTTATCGCAACATTCATACTACAAACATTCGAGTGGAGCAGTTGCTATAGAAGCTATTGTTGATGGAAGTAATCTAGATTTCTTTTCTGAGGCAGATACAAGTTTTGCGATTAATACCGGCAAAAATGCTTATCCAGTATTGAAAAAGAACTCCGTGATTCAACCAGAAAATGTTATTGGTCTTCATAAAATTGACATTATCCCTCATGAATTGGATGAGAAAGTCCCATCTAAAATTATGAATAAGGATTATGTTAATTATAAAGAACCTGAGAAACCTCAATCTCCATCTCTGTTCAGTAAATTACTTGATAAACTAAGTGGCACTTCCAAAGATGAGAATACGGTTTCTAGTAAACCAAAGAGTAAGTAAATAACTTAACCGGCCCCACTTTTTACCCGTCGTCCCGCGATTTATTCGCGGGACGACGGGGATTAGGAAATACCATGAAAAGAATAACACCATTCCTTAAAAACATACCCAAAACATTGAGTAAAGAACCAACCATTTTAACTCGAACATCGCACTTGCTTAAACAAATCACGGATGAAACAAAGCAGCACGTTTCATATCTTGAGTCGATAGGTTTATCCGATCGAGCAGTTCGTTTTAAAGTAGATGAGTTTACTTATCGAGATATCGCGCCTGATACGATTGATATCAACAGATTCAACTCAAAAATGGCTATACCAAGCATCGTTAAAGAATTTAATCCTAGTGAAAAAAATACTTTATTTACCACTGTGGATTCAAAAAGTGATTCGGAAGAAAACGAAATAAAAAAATTACTTGATATAAGACTGTATCCAACGATAAAAAATCTCATTCAACAACATGAGACGACTGTCTTTCTTGGATTGGTGACTGAATTGCAAGCTTTTACAGCTTCAAAAAAAGAGAAAATATTATTTGAAATTGAAATTCCCTCATCAGTGAAATTCTATCTAGCGAAGAATGAAACGGAGAATGTAAAAGTTTATATTGCAGGATTGGTAAGTCACGAAAATCTTATTCAACAATTAATGACACTTAAACTTTCGGGGATTGACTTAAATAATATTTCAATTCTCGGTGATCCAGAACATTTTAAACAAATTTGCAAAAATGATTTATTGTCGTTTAAAAAAGAAGGTAATGATTATTTAGCTAAAAGAAATGTATTAATTGTTGCTGGCTGTCATCTTGAAGAAACCGTTTGCACGTCATTAAATAATATTTTTGCTAATAATTCAGTAAACAAAAAATTTACGGGTGATATCGTATCCCTCACGTATGTCACCAGCAAACATGCGCCCGATTTAGGATTTATCGTACTTAATTTAAATTATGGCGAAATTTGCGAACATGAAGTTGCGTCGATTTTAGAAAAATTTAATTGTATTGGTATTTTTACAGGAAGTGCCGCAGGATTTATTTCACACGATGAATCAAAACCGAAGCCCCCGATTGGTGATAGAGTTGCTATTCAATCTGCAAGACATCATTTGGGTGAAACCATTTCATTGGATTCTAAAGGTTCTGAATTACATCTTCATGTTCCATCTATTTTTGTTGAAACATTTGATTGGTTAGAGAAAGCCAAAAAAATGGGAGCAACCACTGTCGATGTAGAAACATTTTATATTGTTAAAGCACTAACAAAATATTTAAAAGATCATCCAGATGCAAAAATTCATTCTGATATCGGCGTATTTATATCTGACTACGTTGGACAAAAACCACTTCGTAACTATCAAGGTGTATTTGATAAATATCCTATTTTGCTAAATGATTTCGTGCAAAAGGTCTTAGCTGAAAGCTATTTATCATCATACAATAACAATAAAAATTCGATTCCTCAATTTGAAAAAGGATATGTCGGATTAATTCCAACAATTGTACCTATCGATCAAAACATTAGGAAAGAAGCCATTATTGAAAATATCGGTAAACCATGGGACCAAAAAGAATTTAGCAAACGTGTGCATACGCCCGTGACTATTGCTGAAGTCAGCGATAAAAAACAATTTACCAATACAGATGTCCCGAGATGTATACATTTACCCATTAAATTGCCTGGAAGTGATATTAGAATACCTAATGAATATAAACACTTTTCTGATGAACTGCAGAAAATTTTCAATTTTGAAGCATCCATTAATCCTAAATGGCGTGACGCATATGCATACCTCACCATTGATCAGGGATTCGTACCTAAATCAAATTCTCAGCGGGTTCCCGGTCCTCATGTAGACGGTATCCCAAGAGATAAAGAAAACCCAGGCTCTCAAATCACTGATCATGCCTATTTAGTCACCAATGCGATTCCAACCATGTTTTATACGCAAAAATTTGATATGCAATCTTATGATTTAAATAAACATCATTTTTTTGCAATTTTTAGGGCATTAAGTGATGAATCAAGAACTATTACGTTAAAACCTTTTGAAATTGTGTTAATGGATGCCTATTCTGTGCATACGCCAACGCAAACTGAAGAGGATGTCAACCGCACCTTTGTTCGGTTAGAATTTTCTACGCTTGAATTTGATCGAAGTGGTAATTCCATCAATCCTCATTTTGAAAATGATAAAAATTATCCGCATTATCCTTTTAAATATAGACCAAGGCCCATACCGGCACATCTCTTTGTACCGCCAAGCGTTTATGAAACGAAACCCATTACCAATAAAGAATTTGTCAATGAATCCATTGATAAATTTGGACGCGCACGCCTACGAGCCGTTTTTATGAGAGATGATCGCTATCAATATAAAATAAGTGATTATAAAGACCTTGAAAAAATTGCGAGTGATATCATGGATGAGGAAACCCTTGGAATGGTTGTCACCAAAAATGGAATTATCCATTCCTTTTTCCTTTATAATATCGAAAATAAAAAAGTATGCATTCATACCTTATTTACTCTTTCAATAGGTATTGGGCAAGAATCCATGATTTACGGAATGAATTGTCTTAAAAAAATATCCAATCGACTTGCCTTACAAACTGGACGAAAACCGGAAGATAATTTTTTACAAATTACGCTGAATGAAAATAATAAAGGAATGCTTAAGTATTTTTTACGCGCTGCAAGACTTGCGAAAGTTGATGTGGAAATTGAGGAGCGGATGGTTCGGTGTCAATTGCGCCCCCTTTAACAAAGGCTTTGTTGCATGTAGAGGCTTTGTCATCCTGAACGAAGTGAAGGATCAGTTTACTTCCATAATATGGTGATGAATTAAACCGATCCTTCACTTCGTTCAGGATGACCTTATTTATGCAACAAAGCCTTTACAAAGAGGGTTATTACCCCAAAAACAAATCCAGAAACAACGGCACACCCGGATTCATCGCATATTCGTTAAAATCCGTGACGCCTCTTGTTTTTAGAAAATCTTCGTCAATAAAAAAGTTACCTGTCACTAATCGACTATCACTGGTTAATATTTCATAAGCAGCATCAGCCATGATTTTAGGTTTACGACTTGCCATTAAAATTTCTTTTGGAAAATTGACTTCAATTGCGGCTGTTGCAATTGTGGTGCGTGGCCAAAGCGAGTTGACCGCAATGCCATATTTTTTAAATTCCTCTGCCATGCCGAGCGTACACATACTCATGCCATATTTAGACATCGTATACGCGAGATGATCTTTGAACCATTTGGCATTCATATTCAAAGGTGGAGATAAATTGAGAATATGCGGATTTTTGGATTTTTGTAAAAATGGCAAACACGTCTTTGAACATAAAAAAGTACCGCGTGCATTCACCGATTGCATTAAATCATAGCGTTTCATCGGTAAATCGTGAGTATTCGCAATGGCGATCGCGCTCGCATTATTAATTAAAATATCGATACCACCCCATTTTTCAACGGTTTTAGAAACCGCAGTTAGCACTGCATCTTCTTCGCGGACATCCACATGCAATGGCAGAGCTTCTCCACCGGCTTCTTCAATTTCTTTGGCAACGGTATAAATCGTGCCTGCAAGATGTGGGTGCGGTTTATCGGTTTTAGCAGCAATGACAATTTTCGCGCCATCTTTGGCGGCGCGAAGTGCAATAGCTTCCCCAATGCCGCGACTTCCGCCAGTTATAAAAATCACTTTATCTTTCAACGTCTCTTTATTCATGCTGCATTCCTTTTTAAAGTTCGCGCCATAATTTTTGCTGAATCGCATTATCCATTTTTACAATAGTATTTTGCAAGATTTCTTTCGCGTTATTGTGGAAATCCATCGCAAGGATTGTAATGCGAAAAATATTTTCTTCTAACACTTCATAAACATAATAATATTTTAGTGGTGCTTCAATGACGGGACACCCGACGGTACTCCACCATTCAATGGATTTTTTCACGATGGATGATGAATCGATCACAGGAATTTCACAAGGCGATTCTTTAAAATTTATTGCATGACTCAAGTTCGATAAAATTTTTTCTGCATTTTGAAAAACCACGTGTTTTTGCTGATAATTTTGTGACATTTTCAATGAAAAGGTATACTGAGACAACATCGCCACACTTAGCATTGCAAATATCTGCATAAAAAAAAGCACGAATATCAATACAAACCCTTTTTCTTTATAAATTACGCAATGCGACATACAAAAACACTTCTTTTTTTAGGGAAAATCTATTTAATGAACACAATTCAAATGCAATGGAAATCCCTCGTACATTTGTCCAATCTACCACTTGCTCCGATGAAACATTTTGTATGTCATCATTTTCCAGTACACTATAAGAAATTTTCATATTAGAAAAACCTTCTAATAATTCTGTTTTATGCGAATGAATATCTTTCACATACAAAGCATAAAGCAGGCTTCCATCCGCATTTTTTCTATCTGTTTTTGCAATGTAATAAGTGTTGCTATCATAAACGCTAACTTCTGCATGCGGCGGGTAAATTTTTTGTAACGGTTTTTCTGAAATAATAATATTATTTTTAAGGAGCACTTCTTTCACTTTAAAAATTTCATACGAATTCGCATCAAAAACAGCTAAGGTATCTCCCACAGCAAAATGCGATACATCGGTTAAGACGAATGTATCGACATTTTCCATTTTAATGACATCAACCGTATTAACATTCGCACCAAAAATCGTGAACGCATCCGTTCCTTGTTTTATTTCAGGTCCAACGTATGAATGAATTTTTTCATGCCCTTCCGCAAATCCCGCATGCATAATATCCGTACGTAACAATTGCGTTACCATTCTCATATTATTTTGCATATTCATGAGCGCATCATGCATAGCAATATTTTTTTGAATACTGACATAAAACCACATCGCAATATAAATGATAAATCCACTAAGTAAAATTGCGATCAGTAATTCAAGTAAAGTTAATCCTACATTATTGCTTCGAAATATTCTTTGATACATCCATTATTGCCTATTTGTGTATTTTCACAGGGTGGTTTTTTATTTCCCCAAAAAATCTGAACCGTATATTGAGGATATACACCTTCCACTTTTCCAAAACCTTGCGGCAACACTTTCGCATTCTCGACATTCCAGATTCTGATTTGCTCGTCTATACCAGCATGATTTTTTAATGCAATGAGACGTTCCTCCATCGACATGACTTGATTCGTCGCTTGAACAAAGAAGAAAGTATTTCGAATACCTCTTAACGAATGTATACAAAATGCATCAAAGCCTATTAATATCGATGACAATAATAATAGGCTTATCAATACTTCGATTAATGTAAATCCGACTACAATTTTAATAACCACATCTCGCTATTTTAGTGGAAAGCGACAATCTTTTTTATAAGCATCAATACTTTGATTGAACCCTGTCTCCGTATCACAAGTAGAAAAATTATCTTTAAATAAACTATTTCGCGGATGATATTTTGAAAGTTCATTTTTAAACAAACTAGAATCTAATAAAGTATTCGAATCCATTTGAGGATCTTTGCCATAGGGAAATGAAAAATGCGCATATACTTGTTTTCGGTGAGTATTATAAAATACCGTCCGCATAATATTTTTTTTCAAGAGAAATTCCTTAGATTTAAAATGAGCGTTGAAAAGATCGGCAACTTGCTGATGACAAATCTGATACAATTCTTTTCTACGATGATATTTCGCGTGAAAATCCCAAGTAGATTTCACACGATCAACTAAATATTCATATTGAACCAAAAGTTCGAGAAAACTTTCTTTATCTTTAAAGTCATGCTTAGCAAATTCATGAAAATATTGTAAATCAAATTCAGATTGGTTTTCTTTATCTTGCCATTTTTGTTCACGACAACTGGAAAGCTCATCGGTAAGATCTGACATAATAGCTTTTCGAATGGCTTCTTTATGAATTGGCGCAGAATATCGATCTATATATAATAATTTTTTGGAAAAAGGTAGTAATTTTATTATTTGATAGAAATCAATGACGTCAGGAGAATTTATCTTTTCCATTTCACGAAAAGCAATATGTGCGTCTTTTCGACCTAAAGATTCTGCAAAAACCATGTCGCCGATTTTCCAAGATTTTTTGAAAGTGGAAAAATTTTTATTAGTAATGGATGGATTAAATTCTTCATACAAAACAAATCGACGATCAGGATGATGTTTTTTTAAGTCACTTTGTTGCTTCGTAATTTCTTTCTGCAAATCACTTAAGGTTGGGGTGCCATAAAATTCGCGCATGAGAGATATATTTTTTTGTTCTTTGTGACTGAGCGGTAAAATCGATTTTTGTAAATCAAAATTATTTCCGATGACATAAGTGGAAATATTCGCATCTTTTGCTGCAGTAAAAATTTCCATGGCATCTAAATAATCGGTAGGATAACATTTATCATCTTTATTTGGATAATTTAGGATAATGATGACTTTATCTTTCATATCATCTATTAAGCTTCGTCCGTCTTTTCTTTTTTTAGTGTAACTTAATCCTGAATATAAAGTAGTATCCCATAAGGAGAGTGATGTTCCGAACTTCATCGCAATATCTTGCCATTGTTCGACGACATCTTTCTGAACACGATTATTTGTCACTAAAACAAAATCAGCCTCGGGATTATATCGATAGCTTTCCGATAATTGTAATGAACTAGTTCGCTTCGCAATCGTATGTTTTACATCCGGATTATTGATCTTGCCTAATTGTAATTGCACATTCCATTCGGTTTCAGTACGAACCGGCGCATCATCCACAAATTGCAAAGTGCCTACAAAATCTTTCGTTTCCCCTGGTAAAAGCGTAGAAACAGGAAAAGTCAATGATGTGGGTGTCACTTCCATTTCTTTTTTGTCATCTAAAAATGCTGCCCATATATTTTTAAGCATCGAAGGTAGAGATATTGTCACTTCTAAAAGACGTGGTTCAGTTGCTTTCAATCCTAAGGGCTTCGTCGAAACATTTTTAATTTGAATCACAAAAGGCGCTTTTTCATCTCTAGCGATGGATCTCGGCATAGCAATCGAAGATATTTCTACGGGATAACGAATTGCAAATTCCCTTGCTTCTTCTACAACTTCTGGGAAATGATGATTCACTCTTTCCAGTGTCGCATTCACTCTTAACTCACCTCTTCTTTGATAAAGTGTATTCGCAACGGGAGGTGAATTATTTTCCTGTAAAGTAAAAAAGAAAGGCTCTTCTAATATATAATTTTTTGAAGGCGCAATAGGAATGGAAATCTTTCGATTATTTTTTTCATCAAATGAAACCCATTGATTATTCACGAGTGAAACATGAATTTCTTGGTGAGATGGTGTAGGCATTTTTCCCGAATTTTTTAAAACAATTTTATTAACTTGTACGACTTCACCCGGTTCAAAAATACCATTTTCTGAAGAGATTTTTAGTTCTTCCAATGAAAGATCATAAAAATCAGAATAAGTTCCCATATTTTTTACATTAAATCTAATTGCGCCCTGCTGACCTTGATAGCCGTTATTTCCCGAACTTCCAGATTGTCCATCCCAACCTGATCTCCCATCTCTGCCGCCTGGATTGGAATGACTTACATAACTGGTGTCCATTTGCAGCGTGCCTTCAGGATCCATGTTGGTAGAATAAACGGTTTCAGTCCAGGAATGGCTACTGCCACCTGATCCTCCCGATCCACCGGCGCCATACCGACCACCATCCCCCCCTCTACCGGCAGGCCCAGCGCACGCTTCTACTTTTTTTAAAAGCATTAAAAGATCCATGTCACGACCATCGACACTAATGTCAATGATGCCACCATTCCCGCCATTTGCACCATTGCCAGCATCGCCACCATTTCCCCCAGGTCCGCCGTCGGTACCATCTTCACCTGAACTGCTTTCGGTCGCATCAGAACCGCTGCGTCCATCGTAACCTTTTTTGCCACGGCCACCATCCCCGCCATCCCCTCCTTTGCCGCCATTGGCTTTTAAAAAAATTGCGGCCTCAGGGTTTCCTAAAGGTAATTGGTAAGATCTTGAATTGGCATTAACAATAACTTGTTGATTTATTTCATCGGCGGAAAGAGAAAGTTTAATATTTTTTGCGTCTTGACCCTTTTTTCCATGAGTCCCGTCAGTACCATTTTCCCCATCGCGGTAGCCGTCGCTGCCATCTGATCCTTCGAGTCCCGGGGCTCCACTCGTATCTAAAAGAATTCGATTTGTTGTCATCGTATATTTCCTTATTTATTTTTTATAATAATTTCCGCGGCTACTATAGTATGGTTTTATATTAAGCTCAATAGACATAAATTGATAAAAATGACATAATGCGTTATGACTGAAAATAATCACGAAAATCGCCGATCCCTCATCATGTCTGAAATCATGACACCAAACATGGTGAATTTTCATGGAAATATTCATGGCGGCTACCTTTTAAGTTTACTCGATCGAGTTGCTTTCGCCTGTGCTGCACGCTATGTTGGCGGCAAAGTCGTCACACTTTCTGTAGATCAGGTCGTTTTTAAAGAACCTATTTATGTCGGTGAATTAGTCGTTTGTTATGCCACGATTAATTATGTCGGTAGAACCTCGATGGAAGTGGGTATTCGTGTCATTGCCGAAAATTTGATGACGAGCCAATGTCGTCATACGAATACTTGTTATTTCACCATGGTCGCGGTTGATGAAGATGGAAAACCCACCAGAGCGCCGGAATTGACTATTGAAAATGATACGCAAAAACGTCGTTTTGAAGAGGCGTTAAAGCGGAAAGAGTTTCGTTTGCAGACAAGATAAGTAATCTGTCATGGCATGACAACTGGACCGACAACCGGAGGATAAGCCACCATGCCTTTATCTCAATCCGAACGCGCAATACTTATCGCACTCTCTGAAAAAAATAAAATTGCATTATCTAAGGGCTGGAAAAATTTTTCTGAAAGTCAAAAACAACCGGAAGCACTCGTTTTCCACATTTCAAATACGGATGAAATTCAAAAAATACTAACCACTGTCAACACGCTAAACCAAGAAAAAAAACCGCAAGACAAATTAACGTTGCGCGTTGCTGCGGGAGATAATAAAAATCCTTATAGCGAATCTTTTTCTTTTACACCCTGCGTATCTGCAGATATTATTTTACAATTGGTTCATGATGATTTTAAAAAAGTTGAATTACTCGATGAAAAAAAACATATTGTCAAAGTGGGATCTGCCATTCAAATCGGCGAATTAAATAAAATATTATTTGAAACGTTTCAATTATCGCTGCCAACTTCAAGTCTTATTCCCTATGTCACATTTGGCGGATTAACGGCAAATGCAGGTCATGGTACTGGACGAGATCAACCGAGCATATCTGGTTTAATTCGTGCAATGACATTTTTAAAACCGGATGGAAAAATTGAAAGAATCGATGGAACACATCCGGATTTTGAACATATTCGTGGTAGTCACTTAGGAATATTTGGAATTATGTTAGAAGCCGAAATAGAGTGTATTCCCGCGCAAAAACTCGAAAGCACTATTCAAACCATGCGCCTTTTAGGTTTGATTGGAGAAATTCAAAAAGGATTATTTCATCAATATCCTTACGTCACCATTATGTATATTCCACATTATAATAAAGCACACACAAAAAATATTACTATTGCAAAATGGCGTCCCGTCCCATTGGATGCAAAAAATACGGAAATGAACCCAGAAATACGCCATTTTAACCAAGAACGAATGATTCAATACAGCGATAAATTTAATATTGAAGAAATATTGTCGAACTATCCAAAAATTATTCCCTACTATATGAATTACATTGTTTCCAATTTTGCTCCCGAAAAAGAAAGTGTCACGGTAAGACCTTGGTATGATATCGCACATTCCCAAACTTCATTTCCAAAAAATCTTGATGATGCCGGTTACTTGTTTGAAACTGATAAAGAGGGAACCGAAGTCATAACCGCACTGACAACTGTCACAAAAACGTTGAAGACTTATGCGGATAATAAAAAATTCCCATTAACTTATGCGATCTATTTACGTTTTTTTCAAGGAACCAATGGAGGATTATCCACGAGCACTCATCGAGACGACAAATATATTTGCGCGTTTGATATGGTTTCACATCCAACAATTCCATGGTATCCAGAATTTAAAAAAGAAATGCAAAATTTTTTCATTGAGTCATTACATGCAAAACCACATTGGGGAAAACATATTCCGCTCGATGTAAATTATGCAAATATTTATGGAAAAAATTTCAAAAATTTTAAAAATACATTAGAACATTGGTATGAAGATTGCAAAATGGATGTGAATAAAAGCCCTTTTTTGAATAAATTTCATGAAAGTATTTTACAAATTTCTGAAAAAAATACTTACTCTTTTGAAAGAGAAAAAAAGCCACCCTTAAAGCACGAAAAACCAGCTGCCCCCCATATTAAAAAATTGGTGAAACAATTATTATTCGAAGTTCAAAAAGATAAAAATAATGCTAGTGCACAGGAATTGATAAAGGCTTTACGAAAAATACGATAATCTTTTTGACAGATATGTCTATATATGAAAATATATATTATTATTTTTTTGATTAATTTATTTTTTTTGAATATCATGTTTACTGATAACAATATGGAACTAATAAAAATAGGATATAAAATATGCCAAAATTTAACTTACACCCCGATATTACTACTCATCAATGTCTCAAAAATCCCATCACTCCTGATACAAAATGTCTTAATTTAGGTCTTCTGCCTAGCGTCGTGACTTTAGAAGTCGATACGAATCGTGAAAATAAATATTCTTCACCAATCGATTATCTCAATGCTTTCGGAGAATCCCATCCAGAATTTTTGTTTAGCGAAGAACCTTTATATTTCGCGCTTGGTGAATGCCAAACGTACGGCAATACAGATACTAAAGATGATTATTATAACCGTTATGAAACAAGAAATTTCTTTGTTTTTAATAACTTGATCATTAGACGAGAAGGCCCCGACATTTATGAAAATCGAAACTACTCTAGCGAAGATAGCATAACCTTTTATGAGATCGATAAAAAGAAAAAAACTATTCGAGTCATGTGGGAACAATTGGTGGGTAATGAACTTTCTAGGACGATGAAAGGTTTATTTTTAAATATGCTACCCATTTGGAACACGGGCAGCGAATATACCGGCGGCCTTTTTTCTTACTATACGCGTACAGAACACATTAAGCGACATCCTAAAAATTTGCATGTGCGGGCTAAACTCTCAGAGGATGAAGCAGATTTTTATGAAATTGCCTATGAATTCCGAAATGGTATATTAAATTATTTAAAAGACCCTTCTTTAGAGAAAATGCAGCACGTAGAAATGCTTATTGCATATTTTCAAAAAAGTAAATATGGAGAATTGCTAATGGCAGGAAACATTGCCAAATCTTTAGATAATGATGCATTAACTCATTGTCTATCTGGAGAAGTGAAAAAACAATTTGCAGGATTTAATCAATTTTTAAAAGACAAAACGTTAATTCCACCACCTGTCTATATTCATACTCTCACAGAACTCCTCAAACTCACTAATGACAAAACGAGTAGAACTTATTATATTCTTAAGGAAATATTAGAAGAAATAGAAAAAAACATGAAGGTTTCTAAACCTGAAAAAGAGTTAAGTAAGAAAGAAGAAATCTTGCCTGAAAGCAAAGAAGCTAAAAACTTTCAGTCTTTTGAAAATAATAAAGTTAATAATTTATTTGGAAAAACCAGGGAGTTTATAACCTTCCTTACAACTTCTCAAACTCAGGGAAATAAAAAAGTCTCCGTCGTCCCGCAGTGACGCATAATTATTGTCATGCCAGCATGCTTTGATGCCACCTTTAAGCATGCTGGCAGGCATTCAAGAGGCTTCGCTATGTGCCCACTGGATGCCACCTCTCGCTACGCTCGGCTGGCATGACAAAAGCTTCGTGGCTTGTTCGCGGAACGAAATTATTTATCCATACCGCCGCATAAACTCTTTCATAAAATCAATTAACAAATCCACACCAATTTCAGGCATTGCGTTATAAAGACTTGCACGCACACCGCCGCCTAGTCGATGGCCTTTTAAATTGGTTAAACCAGATTCGGTTGCTTCATTTAAAAAAGTATCTAACAATGATTCATTCATTAAATTGAAAGGTACATTCATGATTGAACGACAACCGGGATGAATTTTATTTTTATAAAATTCACTATGATTATCGAGAAATGCATAAAGTTTTTTTGCTTTGCGAGCATTCTTTTCTGCAAAAAATTCAACCCCGCCTTGTCGACGCATCCAAGCAAGCGTTAAACCTGCAATATACCAGGCGTAAGTTGGAGGGGTGTTATAAAAAGATTTATTTTCGACTGCAATTTTATATTGGTAAAGTGTCGGTGTTTTTGGTAAAGCGTCGCGGACTAAGTCATCGCGAATAATAATAATGGTGATTCCTGCTTGCCCAATATTTTTTTGAGCGCCCGCATAAATGATGCCGTAATCATTCACGTTAATAGGCTTTGATAAAATATTCGAAGACATATCTGCGACGAGTGGCACTTTTCCAGTGTTAGGAACAAAATGAAATTCGACACCCTCAATGGTTTCATTGGGGGTAAAATGCAAATAATTCGCATCGGGATTCAATTTCCAACTTTTTTCCGAAGGAATCGCAATAAGGTCATTTTCTGTGACTAACTCCGCCGCAATATTCACGTCACCGTATCGCTTAGCCTCAGTCAGCGCTTTTTTTGACCAAATACCCGTATCGACATAATCGGCGGCTTTTTTTTCACCAAATAAGTTCAGTGGAACCATCGCAAATTGCGCTGTCGCGCCACCGGGCAAAAAGAGAACATGATAGCTTTTAGGAATAGATAAAAGTTCGCGTATATTTTCCTCTGATTCATCCGCTATTTCTTTGAATTCGGGACCACGATGACCGAGCTCCATGATAGACATCCCAGTCCCACGCCAATCGAGCATTTCATCCTGAGCTTGCTTTAAAACTTCCTCAGGTAACATCGCGGGACCGGCGTTAAAATTATACACTTTTCGCATAGTATTCCTCTCAGTTCATTTTTTCGCTATCATATGATAATTAATACCTATAAAGCTAAATCTTTTATGACAACAACCGAATCTATCAAATTTCTCGTCGCCATGATCATTATGATGAACCCACTTGGGTCATTATCCATTTTTTTGGATCTTACCAAAAAATCCGCGCGTCGTTTACAACATAATATTGCACTTCGCACGTCGCTCGCGATTATCATTATCATGCTTGTGACGGTCTGGACAGGAAAAGGGTTATTGAGTTTACTCGGCATTACTATCCCCTCTTTTCGCTTCGCGGGCGGCATCATTTTATTATTAATGGGTTTAGCGATGCTACAGTCACGTGAAAGTCCCGTGAGTTATACCCCCGCGGACGACGAAGCCGCGAAAGAACGCCACTCCGTCGCCATCGTCCCTATGGCTTTACCTGTGATCGTCGGC
>Ga0207079_1002_pt1 | contig 81293 bp, 73 predicted proteins | sample Alteio_BWMinHeat_61_FD_153525 | JGI IMG/M metagenome (GOLD analysis project Ga0207079, IMG submission 153525) | Enriched cells from forest soil in Barre Woods Harvard Forest LTER site, Petersham, Massachusetts, United States -... | ecosystem: Environmental > Terrestrial > Soil > Temperate forest >...
GGTCGTGGGATATTTTTTGGATCAAAGGTTTATGGCAGGAGAGGGGGAGTGTGGGACGCTTGTGTCACTGACGGCTTTTCATCATCCTCATGATTTCTCTTAAACCCCAATCTTTTCGGCTTTAAAAACGAATATTCTTGAATGACAGGTGTTGTTGGTTCTTCGATTTCGGAAGGAGTCGTTGGATTTAAAAAATTTGAAATTTTTTCAAATGGTTTTTCACCTAAAATATCCACTGCGTTCATTTTTTTCTGTTTGACGCCATCAAGCTGCGTTTTATTATCATCGACTAAACACATATCTTTTTCGGATAATTTAAAATGATCTTTTAAACTTAAAAGTAAAAAATATTTAGCAATGTTATTGGTATAAACAACCGCGCTAATGGATTTTGTTTCACTTTTTTCGAGTTTTTTAATGACTTCTGACACTTGCCACTCGGGAGGACAATCATCTTGTGCATCTAAATAACGCGCGGTACCTATTAATGTTAACGCATTCATTTTTTTAACAAGTTTGAATATTTTTTGAAACTGTTCTTCAAAAAGTAACTCCGGTTCTTTCAATTCTGATAATGAACTTTTTGCTGCATGTAGTAAGGTATTGTCGAGATCTAATACGAGAACTTTTTCGGGTTTTTTTTCTAAAAAATCGGGCTCTAACAAAAATAGATCCATGATGTTTTCATCATGAGATTCAAAGATAGTTATTTGTTTTGAGTCTATGAGTGTATGCGTGCTTGGATCTTCGGGGTAGAGAATATCCATAAAATAAGATTCAACTTTATTATACAAAGGGTAAAAAAAATTAGTCACCCTCACAAATATTCGGGATATCATTTTTATTTTAGGTCAATTTTGTTTTATTTTATCGGATGGTATCATTTTTTAGGCCAAGTGCATAAGTATTTAACCAAAGCACCAAAAGCCAATATCATGACAGAAAAATCAAAAAAATCTTTGAATCGAATAAGGTATAATATTTGATCAGTTCGTAGGAACATACTAGCTATTCCCACAAAAAGCGCTCCAATCAGAATGATCCCGATGAATATTTTGAGAAACATCGTTTTACCCTCATGGAAAACTCCTAAGCCTAAGGGGTCCTGTTAACGGAGTCAAGACCCAAACTGATTGCAGCTATGATGCGAATTTGGTACATTCTGGCCCTTAATTGAATGATAAAAGAGAAGCTATGACGCGGTATATTTTTATAACAGGTGGAGTTGTTTCATCCCTAGGAAAAGGTATCGCTTCTGCGTCTTTAGGCGCGATTTTAGAAGCACGTGGCTTAAAAGTCACTCTCATGAAGCTAGATCCCTACATTAACGTCGATCCCGGTACGATGAATCCGTTGCAACATGGTGAAGTATTTGTGACCGAAGACGGGGCAGAAACTGATCTTGATCTTGGTCATTACGAGCGTTTTGTACGCGTGACCATGAGCAAAAAGAATAATTTTACGACCGGTCGTGTCTATGCCAATGTGATCCGAAATGAGCGTCGAGGGGATTATTTAGGCGGTACGGTTCAAGTCATTCCACACATCACTGATGAAATTAAAAAATGCATTGTGGAAGGCGCAGGAGATGTTGATATTGCATTGGTCGAAATTGGCGGGACGGTGGGCGATATTGAGTCGCTTCCTTTCCTCGAAGCCATTCGTCAAATGCGTGTGGAATTGGGGCGCCACAACGCGCTATTTATTCATTTAACCTTAGTTCCTTATATCGCAACCGCGGGTGAGATTAAAACGAAGCCGACACAACATTCTGTGAAAGAATTACGTTCCATTGGTATTCAACCGGATATTTTATTGTGTCGTTGTGATCGCCCGTTGTCAGAGAATGCGCGTTCTAAAATTGCTTTATTTACTAACGTCGAAAAAAGCGCTGTTATTCCTTTACAAGATGTCGATTTCGTTTATCAAATCCCACGTGAATTACACGAACAAGGGCTCGATGATATCGTCATTAAAATGTTAGGAATGGATGCTAAAAAAGCCGATTTACACGAATGGGATCGCGTTGTTGATGGTTATCGTCATCCGGATGCGGATGTCAAAATTGGCATGGTCGGAAAATATGTCGATTTAACGGAATCCTATAAATCACTTTCTGAATCGTTGTTACATGCGGGTATTCAAACCCGTACGCGTGTGAATATTTACTATATTGATTCTGAAGAAATTGAAAAAAATGGCCCTGATGCCTTAAAAAATATGGACGGCATTATCGTTCCCGGTGGTTTTGGGAAAAGAGGGGTTGAAGGTAAAATCAAAGCCGCGCAATTTGCCAGAGTGAATAACATTCCCTATTTAGGAATTTGTCTCGGTATGCAAATTGCGATGATTGAATTTGCACGTGATAAAGCCGAGATGAAAAATGCAAATAGCACCGAATTTGATGAGAAAACGCCTTATCCTGTGATTGCTCTCGTGTCTGAATTTACCAATGCAAAAGGCGATATCGAAAAACGTGATATTCATTCCGAAAAAGGTGGTACGATGCGTTTAGGTGGCCAAGTTTGCAAATTAAAATCGGGCACCATTGCAAATCAAGTTTATGGCAAAGATCGCATTATCGAGCGTCATCGTCATCGTTATGAAGTGAATAATGTATTAATTAAAGAAATCGAATCGAAAGGCATGACTATTTCCGGTATATCAGAACCCGATGGTTTAGTCGAAATGATTGAATTAAAAGATCATCCGTGGTTTGTCGGTTGTCAATTTCATCCGGAATTTACCTCCACTCCTCGTGATGGACATCCATTATTTACCGGATTTATCGAAGCTTCAAAAAAACGTAAGGGGAAAAGTTAATGCAATTATGTGGATTTGAAGTCGGTTTAAAAAAACCGTTTTTTTTAATCGCAGGTCCTTGTGTCATTGAAAGTGAAACATTGGCATTAGAAACCGCGGGTATGTTAAAAGAAATGACGGATAAACTTAAGATTCCTTTCATTTATAAATCATCATTTGATAAAGCGAATCGTTCATCCTTAAAAAGTTTTCGTGGATTGGGTTTGGAAGAGGGGTTACGCATTTTATCTCTCGTGAAAAAACAGATTAAAGTGCCAGTCTTAACCGATATTCACGAAGATACGCCGCTCGATGAAGTGGCGTCCGTCGTGGATGTGTTACAAACACCTGCATTTTTATGCCGGCAAACCAATTACATTCAAAAAGTGGCCGCCACCAATTTACCAATCAACATTAAAAAAGGCCAATTTCTCGCGCCATGGGACATGAAAAATGTCGTTGATAAAGCGCGTGCTGTCGGCAACGATAAAATCATGGTGTGCGAGCGCGGCGCATCTTTTGGCTATAACAATTTAGTTTCGGATATGCGATCGCTTGTCATTATGCGCGATACGGGTTGCCCTGTCGTATTCGATGCAACACATTCCGTTCAATTACCCGGTGGGTTAGGGGATAAATCCAGTGGCCAACGTGAATTTGTCCCGGACCTCGCCCGCGCCGCTATTGCGGTCGGTGTCGCCGGCATTTTCATGGAAACCCATCCCAATCCCGACGCCGCCCCCTCGGATGGCCCCAACATGTGGCCTATTGATCAGTTGGAAACATTGTTGAGCCGGTTGGTTGAGATTGATCGGGTGGTGAAGGGTTAATTAATATTTCATTGCTGGCATTATCTACACTGTCATTTCCTTTCCATTAGGAATAGAGGAGTTTATTACTCTGTCATTCCCGCGAAGGCGGGAATCCATTTTTAAAGAATCCCATTCATTAATGAAGGAATTTTACTAGAAATGGATCTCCGCCTACGCGGAGATGACAGGTTTGTGTTATTCCCACGAGAAAGGAGTTTATTACTCTGTCATTCCCGCGAAGGCGGGAATCCATTTTTAAAGAATCCCATTCATTAATGAAGGAATTTTACTAGAAATGGATCTCCGCCTACGCGGAGATGACAGGTTTGTGTTATTCCCACGAGAAAGGAGTTTATTACTCTGTCATTCCCGCGAAGGCGGGAATCCATTTTTAAAGAATCCCATTCATTAATGAAGGAATTTTACTAGAAATGGATCTCCGCCTACGCGGAGATGACAGGTTTGTGTTATTCCCACGAGAAAGGAGTTTATTACTCTGTCATTCCCGCGAAGGCGGGAATCCATTTTTAAAGAATCCCATTCATTAATGAAGGAATTTTACTAGAAATGGATCTCCGCCTACGAGGAGATGACAGGTTTGTGTCATTCGCGCTTTGGCTAAGAATCCATTCTGAACATTTCTCAATATCAACACATTAAGGAAAATCAAATGCAATATTTTGTGTATATACTTGCAAATAAGAAATTCGGTACTTTATATATAGGTGTAACAAATGATTTGATTGCTCGGATGTATCAACATAAAAGTAATATGTTGGAAGGATTTACTAAAAAATATAGAGTGCATTCTTTAGTTTATTATGAAATTCATGAAGATGTATATGAAGCAATATTACGAGAAAAACAAATAAAAAAATGGAATAGAGATTGGAAGATAAATTTAATCGAACGACAGAACCCATATTGGCTCGATTTATATCATGAATTAAATCTATAAATGGATTCTTAGCCGATACCAGCTAAAAGCATTATAGGTATATCTACATAAGTCAAAGAATTCGTCGTCCCGCTGCAAGTCCTAAGGGATCCAGCAACATGTCACTTGGATCCCGTGATTTATCGCGGGACGACGGTTGATCCTACATGTTTTTACTTTACTTCGATAAAATTTTTGTATATTTTGCATTAGTTAAAAATAAATAATAAAAACACAAAGGATTGCCATATGAATTTCAATCATAATCAAAATTTACGATCTCCCGTTGTTAATCAAAAAGAAAATAAATCCATTGAATCCATTACGCATAGTCACGCGACGTCAATACCTGAACTAACTTATGGGGGGTTTCATCAATATTCTAAACGAGCGAAAAGAAATACTATCAAAGAAGAAGTCGAAAAAGTGAAGAGTTGCGTTAAATTTTTTAAAGGCTGTGCGAAAGATACTTCATTATCTGAAATTGAAAAAACGCAGATTTATGCAGAAATTGATGAGGATCAGCGATATCTTCGCGAATTAAAATCGCAAAGACCGATGTCGTGTGTGATTTTATAGGTTAGCAACCCCTCACCCGCAAGCGGTAAAGAGGAAAGAGAATATAGGGTGGATTAGTCGCGTTTTTTATGACGTAACCCACCTTTTTGTTTAATTTTTAGTTTTTTTTGGGTGAATATGCCTGGTATAATGCAAATTATCAGGTATTACATACAATAATGAGGGGTAATTTCATGTTTGCTAGTTTTAAAAAGTTGACAGCCAAAACCGAATATTTTTATAAAGTCGATAATGTTATTTCTTTATCAAGTAGTTCATTTAATAATTGTTTAAATGGTTTTAACATGGAAGTCAGTGTATATAAATTTAAAAAAACAACGGAACGATTGGGTAAGGAACACAAATCCGAAGTAACAAAAGTTCGTAAGGTAGATTCAGAGGAATGGAATGCAAAAGGTGGTAAAGTATGTCCATACGTATTCAATGAGTCGGGTATAAACATCATTAAATTTTGTAATAGTTATTCTGCTAGTGATTTTAATTTTACATTGAAGATCAATGATAAAGTCATTACTGAAGAAAAGAATGTTCCTATTAGTAATATTAATCGGTTTTTTACAAAGCAAAATGAAAAGACGATTGAATATGAAAAAACTTTAAAAGAAAGTAAAGAAAGTAAAGAAAGCCATATAGATGAGATGGTCGATCGTGTAATGAAGATGGGGAGTTAATATTCATTCGGGGAAAGAGAATCATTACAAACCCTCACCCCTAACCCCTCTCCCCTCGCTGCGCTTCCGGGAGAGGGGAAATAGAAATACCTTACACCATCTTTTCCAACTGCTGCTCCAACTTCCTTAACGTACTTAAAGTATCTGCCAATTTCGCTTTTTCTTTATCAACGACTTCGGGAGGGGCTTTGTCCACAAAATTCGGATTATGTAATTTCGCTTCCGCGCGTTCGATATCTTTTTTTAATTTACCAATTTCTTTTTCTAATCTTTTCGATTCTTCTTCTTTATTAATAATACCTTCCATCGGAATTAAAATTTCTAAATCTTGAACAAAGGTCGTTAAACATTCCGGATGTGAATCCGAATCACCGAGCCAGGAGATTTTTTCAATTTTAGCTAACGTCATGATTAATTTTTTATGACTTTCAATGCGTTCTTTATCAAGCGTAGAACCTTTTTTTAATAACACATTAAGCGCTTTACTTGGCGGAATATTCGATTCACTTCGCAGCGTTCGAATGCTTACAATAATATTTTGCACCCACGTTAATTCAGTAACGGCTGCATCATTTACTAATGTTTCATCAAGCATTGGATAGGCTTGTAACATGATAGAGGTGTTTTCAGGATTATTGTGAAGCCGCTGCCAAATTTCTTCGGTAATAAAAGGCATAATCGGATGCATTAATCGTAAAATATTATCTAATACCACATGCAAAGTATGACGCGCGCCACTTAATTCGGCGGGACTACTTTTATCAGAATATAAAACGGGTTTGGATAATTCTAGATACCAATCACAAAATTCATTCCACGTAAAATCGTAAACCGCTTGGGTGAATAAATCAAAACGATAATTTTTTAATGCTTCCCGCGCGTTCACAATGGTTTTTTGCAATCGCGATAAAATCCATTGATCTGCCAGTGAAAAGTGCGGGTTTTCTCGAGGTTTATTTTCAGTTTGCATCAGCACATATCGTGCAGCATTCCAAATTTTATTACAAAAATTGCGATAACCTTCCAATCTTCCTAAATCAAAACGAATTTCACGCCCATATGTCGCAAGGGCCGCAAAAGTAAATCGTAACGCATCCGTACCGTACGCTGCAATGCCTTCCGGAAAATGTTCGCGTGTAGTCTTTTCGATTTTTTGCGCCATCGCAGGTTGCATCAATCCATAAATACGTTTGCGAATCAATTCATCCAACTTGATGCCATTAATTAAGTCGAGAGGATCTAAGATATTTCCTTTAGACTTCGACATTTTCTGACCTTCTGCATCGCGAATGAGACCGGTGATGTAGACTTCTTTAAAAGGTACTTCATTCGTAAAATGAAGCCCCAACATCACCATGCGCGCTACCCAAAAGAAAATAATATCAAAACCTGTGACTAAAACATTGGTAGGATAAAAAGTGTGAAGTGCATGCGTGCTGTTCGGCCAACCTAAGGTTGCAAACGGCCAGAGTGCTGCAGAAAACCAAGTATCTAAGACATCTTGATCTTGTAGTAACTGAACGTCCATCGATAATTTGTAGCGTGAGCGCACATCAGTTTCATCATGACCGACATAGGTATTATCATTTTCATCATACCAAACTGGAATGCGATGACCCCACCATAATTGACGACTGATACACCAATCTTCAATATTTTCTAGCCATTGAAAATAGGTTTTATCCCAGTTTTCGGGGATAAATTTAATATCACCTTTTTTGACGGCGTCGATCGCGGGTTCGGCCAAGGGCTTCATTTTCATGAACCATTGTTTTGTGAGATAAGGTTCAATGACGACACCAGAACGATCGCCACGCGGAATTTTTAAAATATGTTTTTCAACTTTTTCAATTAAACCTAACACTTCTAAATCTTTCAAGATTTGTTCGCGTGCCGCAAAACGCTCCAATCCTTGATAAGCATTCGGTGCATTTTCATTAAGATGCGCATCCGGCGTAAAAATATTAATAATTTTTAATTGATGTCTTTCTCCAATCGCATAATCATTGAAATCATGCGCTGGCGTGATTTTGACGACACCGCTTCCGAATGTTTGATCGACATAATCATCCGCAATAATCGGAATCGTGCGACCGGTTAAAGGTAATTGCGCAAATTTGCCGATTAGATGCTGATAACGGCTATCTTCGGGGTGGACCGCAAGTGCGGTGTCTCCCAATAATGTTTCAGGTCGCGTCGTCGCAATGGTCAAGTAACCATGGTCACCTGCAATGGGATAACGAATATGCCAGAGTTTGCCTTCTTCTTCCTGACTAATGACTTCGAGATCTGAAATCGCAGTCAGTAATTTCGGATCCCAATTGACGAGGCGCGTACCGCGATAAATAAAACCCTGACCGTATAAACGAATAAAAGCTTCACGAACCGCCTCTGACATGGATTCATCCATGGTGAATTTTTCGCGTTCCCAATCAACGGAAACACCCAAATGTCGCAATTGACGTGTAATGGTGCCGCCAGATTCTTCCTTCCATTTCCACACTTTTTTGATGAAAGCGTCACGTCCTAAGTCGTGGCGAGATTTTCCTTCCAACATCAATTGTCTTTCGACGACCATTTGCGTGGCAATTCCCGCATGATCAGTGCCGGGCTGCCATAATGTGTTATCACCATCCATGCGATGAAAACGAATCAAAATATCCATGAGTGTAGTACCAAAACCATGCCCCATGTGTAAGCTGCCAGTCACATTCGGTGGGGGAATCATGATGCAATAAGGTTTACCTTGACCCGATGGTGCAAAATAATTTTTGCTTTCCCAGGTTTCGTACCAATGTTTTTCGATTGATTCAGGATGATAAGTTTTTTCCATAGTTTTTATGCTTCTGCTAATTGTAATTGATGAGTAATAATGTCAAAACCTTTGGAGCGGTATTCGCGATAAAGTTTTCTTGAAATTTCTTTGGCAATGGTATCATTCGCAACAATTTCTAAAACACGCGCAAAACGCGTAAAGAATTCAGGAACCGTGTCGCTTAAATTGAGTAACACATCACGTTCATTTGGGATAACGGCTTGAAAACCAATTTGAATCGGCGGAGGAGGGTTCGGACCTTCGCCTTGAATATGATGCGGTAAAAAACTATCTTCGCGATAAGTCCATAAACGTTCATCGATATCATGCGCATCTTTTTCGTTCGCGACATAAATAAAAACTCGATGTTTTTGTTTATAAACTTTTTCGACGAGTCGACAAGCAAAATCGAAGCGCGAATCCGCATTCGATTCTTGCAAAAGATAGAAATCAATTTTAGGCATCTTTTTGCTCTGCGCGTTGAATGAGATATTGTATTAACAAAGGAACGGGTCGACCGGTGGCATATCGATCATTGCCTCCTGCCATCATGGCTGCGGTACCTGCAACATCTAAGTGGGCCCAACGGAATTTTTTCGCAAAACGCGATAAAAAACACGCAGCGGTAATGGTACCAGCGGATCGACCTCCGACATTACTCATGTCAGCAAACGGGCTTTTTATTTGGTCTTGATATTCATCCCATAACGGTAATTGCCATATGCGATCGTGGCTTTCCTGGCCTGCGGCCAGCAAATCTTCCGCTAACGGCTGATGGTTCGAAAGCATGCCGGAAACGTGAAAACCAAGGGCCACGACGACGGCGCCTGTCAACGTTGCGATATCAATCACGGTGTCGGGTTTGAAACGTTCGACGTAAGTTAACGCATCAGATAACACCAAACGTCCTTCAGCATCCGTATTCATGATTTCGACGGTTTGTCCTGACATGGTGACGACGATATCTTCGGGTTTGCAAGCAGTGCCGCTTGGCATATTTTCAGCAAGCGCAAGCACACCCACGATATTCAATGGTAATTTGAGTTCTGCTGCGGTTTTTAAAACGCCTAAAACCGTTGCGGCGCCACACATATCATATTTCATGCCAATCATACTGTCGGCAGGTTTTAAGGAAATACCGCCGGTGTCGAAAGTAATACCTTTGCCAACAAAAGCGATAGGCGCTTCTTTTTTAGGGCCGCCATGATATTCAATACACACCAACTTGGGGTTTTGCGCGCTACCTTTTGCGACTGCGAGCAAGGCATTCATCCCTAATTTTCGCATATCTTTTTCTTCAAGAACCTTAATGGATAGCGCAGGATGCTCTTTCACCAGTGTTTTGGCTTCGGTCGCGACGAATGTGGGAGTGCAGATGTTGCTGGGGAGATTCGCGAGATTTTTCGTGTATTCGACGCCATCCGCGATGGCAAGCCCCTGTTTTAGCGCGACTTTTGTTGCTTTGTCTTCTGGAGAATAAAGAATGATTTCTTTCAAATGTAATGAAGGCTCTTTTTTGCTTTTAAATCGATCAAATCGATAAGTTGCAGCACGGATCACCTCGACAGCATGCTTAATTTTCCAGGGAAATTCGTATTTTTCTACTTCAAGTTCGGTAAGAAAAGTCGCCACGTGGGCCACTTTAGTATTAGAGAGCGCATTAATGCTCGCATGCATTAATTTTCGATAATCTCTGGCGGTAAGAGGGGCATTTTTGCCGCAACCTACTAATAATACTCGCTGAAATCGGACATGCGGGACAGCATACAAGAGCAATGTTTGACCACTTTTCCCTTGAAATTCACCATTTTTTATGAGATTTTGCAGGAAACCTTTCGATATTTTATTGAGCGCATGCGCAGACGGCGTTAAATCTCCATTTTCGAAAATGCCGATAATGACACAATCCGTCTTTTGCTTTGCAATATTCGAAGCATCAAGTTTGAATTTCATATTAGCTCCAGGGGACATAATTTTGTATAATACGTGGCAAACATGATTCTACATATTTTTAAGCAGAAGTGCTAAATGATTATTTCGCGTTACCTTAAAAAAGAAATTTCTTACGCCTTGTTTGGCGTGACGTTTGTGTTGCTCCTCATTTTTTTGAGCAACCAACTTGTGCGATATTTAAAATATGCCGCGAATGGCAAAATTGCGGCGAATATTTTGCTGCAATTGATGGGTTTTGAAATTCCCTTTTTATTAGCCTTAATACTTCCGCTCGGTATGTATTTGGGGGTGATTTTTACTTATGGTCGCCTGTATACCGATAATGAATTACGCGTCATGCAAGCATCGGGTTTAAGTACCAAACGCTTATTTTTTATTACCGGTTCGTTCGGCATAGTGATTGCGTTCGTCGTCGCGATTTTAATGTTGTGGATAAACCCGTATGTTGCCTCCGCCAAAAATAAATTAATTACCAAAAGCATGGCAAGAGAAAATATTTTAGATACGCTTATTCCGGGGCGTTTTCAGGTGAGTCCTGGGGATAAACGTGTGTTATATGTAGAATCCATTTCACGCAATCATAAAAATGCAAATAACATTTTTATTGCGGAACAAAAAGAACATACCGATCGCGAAAATTCTTGGGCGATTCTTTCTGCAAAAGAAGGACATCAAGTTCGTGATGTAAAAACGAAAGACCGTTATGTGGTTGCAGGAGATGGTTATCGATACGAAGGTACACCAGGACAAAATGCGTATAAAATTATTCAATTTCAAAAATATGCGGTGCGTGTTATCGAACAAGTGATGGGTTTAAAACATGAGCCACAAGAGATGATGCCAACAAAGGCACTTATTCAAGAATATTCCAAAAATCCTAAAAATGCAGCGGAATTACAATGGCGTTTTGCACTACCGATTTCTGCGTTGTTATTAATTTTTTTAGCGATCCCATTAAGTTATATCAAGCCAAGACAAAGCCGTTACTCCAATATTTTTCCCGCATTATTAATTTATGTGGTTTATATGAATTTATTATTTTTATCGCGTGATTGGATTTCAAATAAAACGATTTCCGGAAGTTTAGGTATGTGGTGGGTGCATGGATTATTGTTTTGTATCATTCTTATTTTGTGTACCAAGGACCATGTAAAATTTAATTCCTTTCGTTTTAGTCCCAAAAAAATAAGTGAAACCCCATGAATATTCTCGAGCGCTATATTGCAAAAAATGTGATTCTTGCAACATTGATGGTGTTATCGGTGGTGACGGCCTTATGTTTTATTATCGGCATGTTGCGAGAATTGCATGATCTTGGTGAAGGAGATTATGGTTTTCTTCAAATTGTTTTGCACGAACTTTTATTATTGCCGCATGCGATTTATCAATTTTTTCCGATGTTAGTGTTATTAGGTGGCGTTGTCGGGTTGGGGATGCTTGCTTCCAGTCATGAACTGATGGTAATGCGTGCCGCAGGTGTATCGGTTCAACGCATCGTACGTTCCGTTATTTATGCTGCATTGCTTTTAATTATGATCGCGACATTGATGGGGGAGGGGGTGGCACCGAAAGCGAATTATTTGGCGGGGAAATATAAATCTTTGGCTGAAACATTGGGCCAAGCCGTCGTTACCATGTCAGGTGTGTGGATTCATGAAGGCAACAATTTTATTCACATTGATAGCGTGTTAGGTCGGCATCATTTAGTCGGTGTAACACGTTATGAGTTTGATAATGCCCATCGATTACTCGCATCTTTCCATGCTGATACCTTAGAATTTGAAGATGGCAAATGGATTTCTTATGACTTAGCAAAAACAACGTTACATGAAAATAAAACGGTGACAGAACAAATTCCGAAAGCGACTTGGGATTTAAAATTAACTCCCAACTTATTAAACGTCGGACTCGCCGATGCAGAAGCGATGTCTTTAAAAAAATTACAAGAATACTCGCATTATTTAAAACAAAATCGTCTGCAAGCAGGTATATTCCAATTAGAATTTTGGCAGCGTGTATTTCAGCCATTCACGACGTTAGTCATGGTTTTGCTCGCGATTCCCTTCGTATTTGCAGCGCCACGTTCTGTTAGCATGGGACGTCGAATTTTATTTGCGATTATTATCGGATTTATTTTTTATATTTTAAATGCCTTTTTCGGGCAGTTTAGTATTGTATTTCAATTTCATCCTATTATTGCCGCACTTCTCCCGACAATTATTTTTGCCATGGCGGGATATTTTTACATGTGGCGCGCGCGGATTTAATATTGTCATCCTGAGCGGAGCGAAGGATGACAAACACTGCAACCTAATTTCCTCGTATAAACAATGGATTGTATTAACCCCCCATTTTGAATAAATAAATATTCATATTTGTTTTATAATTAAAGGAGTAGACGAAATAAAACAATAAACGAGGTGTTTTATGTCTCTCTCACAAACTACCCCGGAATCAAAACTTAAGAGTGAATCCCAAGGCTCCTTGCCTGAATATTTCTCTCTTTGGGTGGGTGATCCTAGCGAGCTTGATAAAAGCGATCAAAAAATTCCTAGACAAGATACTCTCGCAGCCCTTGGATTATTACGGAACCTGAAAAATCCTTTCCGGTTCGTGTGTTTAGAAAAGCACGTAGCGTATTATGATAAATTTTTTAAAGAAAAAGGTTTTACCGTAGAAATTCAAAGCGCAGAAAGTTTTCTCAAAAAATGTGAAGAAGATGAATTTTTAAAGCCGCATGCTGAAAAAATACGACATATTTTTAGTACTTATTTATCAAGGGGAACTAAGCGTGATTTGGTTTCCATAAAAAATTTAATCTCGTTATTAATTGCATATCAAGGGGCAGTGGTCGCAGATTCTAATGTTTATCATGTATCAAAAGACCCTTCATCACTAGAGCCTTTTGCTATACCAGAGTATAAAGAATTTTTATTACCATATAATGAAGGATTTGGATATGATTTTTGGATGATGTCATCGCGACCAAAAAGCAAAGAAGTAAAACATATCATTACCTCTTTTTTAAAAAATTGGGATGTCGTTGAGGAATATTTAACAAATAATGATGAAAAAACATGGAACGAATTCCAATCATTATTAATGATGGATCCTATTAACGAATGCATGAAAAGTCGATCCTTGGTTGATTATCCTTGGATGACGACGCCACATGAAGTGGCTATGTTTAGAGGAATGAAGAATCTTCCTCTTTGCAAAATGTACCAAGGATCACATAAAACCAAAGAAATGATAGGGGAATTACTCGTATATTCCTATCTCGGAAGTTTTACGGAATATAAAAGTCTTGCTTGGAGCAATTGTAAGGAAGCTGTTAAACAATCCGTAATTATGGAGAAACCTGAAGCCGGTTTATTCTTTTTAGATAAAATGCGTGAAAGTAAGCAACATCCCGTTGAAACGAAGATTTTAAAAATGATTGTTACAGATTCATCGTTAGATGATTTTTCAAAATATATGATCTCGATAAAAAATGACTTAGAGGGAAGTCCAACGCTACAATCATTTGTCGATGAAATGTTTGATTTTACAGGAATGCAGGATTTCATTGAGCAGGCTTCAATTTTAAATGGTTATGTGAGTCAAGAAAAACGCGATGAAATTAACGAAAGAGAAGATGATGTGGGGCAAGTTGATAAAAATATTTCTGATCAAGGTATTCCAGAAGAAATTGAAGAAAATTTTGAAAAGGATTCTGATCAAGAAGATAAAAATAATTTAGATGAAGCAACTACTGAAGAAATGGTTTATCTAACCCAGATTGTCGATTCCACAGAAGACCACATTCGAGATGTAATAAGTAATGAAGAATATAAACTCAATCCAAAAGATCAAGCATTAATTTTAAGTATCATGAACCAATCAAGCTCTAAAAAAGAATTATTAGAAACAGTGGCAGCCAATCTTGAGTTAGCACTTCCCTCTCAGAATGTTATTAAAATTAAATTGTTATTAGATCCACTTTTATCAGCTTATTCGTATGTCGCAAGTAACTTGTTCCGAGGTGAGCATGATATTTCAGAACGTGATGATTTGCTTGAAACATTGAATAAACTTGCAGAATCTTCTAAACCTTCTGATAGCAAATTATTTCAAAAAGAACCGCCAAAAGCGCTGCAATTTTTATTAGATTTACGCAAGGAAGAGCGAATATTTCCAAAAACACCCGGAGAGTTATCCAGCTTAAAAAAAGATGCGGGTTAATTAATCTATCACGATTCTTCGCTACGCTCAGGATGACAACATTAAGCAATAATTTCCTCATATAAACAATGAATTGTATTAACCCCCCTATTTTGAATAAATAAATATTAATTTTTGTTTTATAATTAAGTAAATACACGAAATAAAACAACAAACGAGGTGTTTTATGTCTTTTTCAGAAACTACTCCGGAATCAAAGCTTAAGACTGAATCCAAAGGTTCCTTACCCGAGTTTTTTTCTCTATGGTTCGGTGATCCTAGCGAGATTGATAAAAGCGATCAAAAAATTCCTGGACAGGACACTCGAGCTGCTCTGGAATTAATAGAGGTCTTAGAAAATCCTTTCCGATTCGTATGTTTAGAAAAGCATGCAGATTATTATAATAAATTTTTTAAAGAGAAAGGTGTGACCGTAGAAATTCAAACCGCAGAAAGTTTTCTCAAAAAATGTGAAGAAGATGATTTTTTAAAAATTCATGCTGAAAAAATACGACATATTTTTAATACTTATTTATCGAGGGGAACTAAGCGTGATTTGGTTTCCATAAAAAATTTAATCTCGTTATTAATTGCATATCAAGGGGCAGTAGTTGCAGATTCTAATGTGAGTCCTACCACAAAAAAATCCTTTTCCATACCGGAATATAAAGAATTCTTATTACCACATATAGGAATTGGATATGACTTTTGGATGATTTATTCTCCTCCTAAAAGTAAAGAAATAAAACATATTATTAGCTCTTTTTTAGAAAGATGGAATGAGGTGGAGATGTATTCCGCAAATAATGAAAAAATTTGGAATAGATTGCAAGCAAGATTAATGAGTGATCCAATCGAAGAAGTCATGAAAGAGCGATCGACTATTGATTATCCTTGGATAGCGGTTTCGCCTGATGTGGGTATGTTTATGGATATGAATAATCTTCCTCTTCGAAAAATGTACCAAGGATCACATAAAACCAAAGAAATGATTGGAGAATTACTTGTTCATGCATATTTGGGTAATTTTACAGAACATAAAAATCTTTCTTGGAACAATTGTAAAGAAGCTGTTAAACAATCTTTGGTGATGAATAAACCTAAAGCCGCTTTATTCTTTTTGAATAAGATGCATGAAAGTAAGCAAAATTCTGTTGAAACCTATATTTTAGAAATGATAGTAAATGATTCGTCATCACAAGTTTTTCTAAATTATATGCATTCGATAAAAAATTATTTAAAAGAAAATACGACATTACAATTATTTGTCGATGAGATGTTTGATTTTACTGAAATGCAGGATTTAATTGAGTATTCTCCAATTTTAAATGATTATGTGAGTCAAGAGAAACGCGACGAAATTAATGAAAGAGAAGATGATGTGAGGCAAGTTGATGAAAATATTTCTGATCAAGATAACCCAGAAGATGTTGAAGAAGATTTTGAAAAGGATTTTGATCAAGAAGATAAAAATATTTTAGATGAAACAACAAACGAAGAAATGGTTTACAGAACTCAAATCGTCGAATTAATAGAAGACCAAATTCAAGATTTATTAAGTAATAAAGAATATAAAATTAACTCAGATGATCAACAATTAATTCTAGGCCTTGTTAAGAGTGAGACAATTTCAAAAAATGAATTATTAGAAAAAGTGTCGGCTAATCTTGAATCAAAACTTTCCTCCCAAAATTTTCTTAAAATTAAATGGTTACTAGATCCACTTTTATCAGCGCATTCGTATACGGCAAGTAACTTGTTCCGGGATGAACCTAGTATTTCAGACCGTGATGATTTACTTGAAACACTGAATAATCTCGCAAAATCTTCTCAAACTTCTGACAGCAAATTGTTTCAAAAGCGCCCGGAAGTGCTGGAATTTTTATTAGACCTGCGCGAAGATGAGCGATTATTTCCAAAGGGACCCGAAGATTCATCAACCTTAAAAAAAGATGCGGGTTAACAGCAATTCCCGCTAAGAGCGCGGGAACTGCTTCCTTTTATATATGAGCAATCCGAAGTGAATTCGGATTGCTTAACTGTGAGGGGAGAATCGCGATTCTCCCCTCTAAGAACACCCCATCGCGGAAAGTTAGCGGGAACAGCTGGCGGGTTAATTAATTTTTGGTTTATATTCATTTATTTCTTTTCCTCTTACAATTGACAGCAATGCTAGCATATGCTAGCATTTAGAGATGAGAGGATGAGTTAATGGCAAATATTAGTATTCGAAAATTAGATAAAAAAGCTTACCAACAGTTGCGCGCCCGTGCGGCAAACCATGGTATTTCAATGGAAGAAGAGGCACGCCAGATTATTTATCAAGCGGTATCTGCGCCAAATCAATTGAGTCAGATTTTTCAAAAATATTTTGGTATTAAAAAAGGGGTTGATTTAGAAAAATTACTTCACCCTCGTAAACCCCATCAACCCATGGATTTTGATGAATGATATTGTTGGATACTAATGTTATTTCGGAAATGATGAAACCTTCTCCTTCCCTTAAAGTGATTGATTGGTTAGATCAAGAAGATGTCATGCAGTTATTTGTTTCTACTATCACTATCGCTGAAATTTTTTATGGTATCCAATCATTGCCCAGTGGAAAACGTAAAAATACTCTAGAAGAATCGTTTCAAAATGTCTTACAGGAAGGTTTTAAACATCGTATACTTTCTTTTAATGAAAAAGCGGCAGAATTTTATGGGCAATTGATGAGTCACCGCAAAAAAATAGGAAAGCCTTTAAGTATTTTAGATGGTCAAATTGCGGCTTTAGCAGTGAGTGAAAAAGCAAGTCTTGCTACCAGAAATGTACGTGATTTTGTTGATTGTCATCTATCAGTCATCAACCCATTTGTGTGATCATAACTTTATTTTAGCCTGATGCTTCTATCACTTTCATTTTGTGCTTTCGCAAGCTCCGTAAATTTCTGACCGGCCGCAAGTGAGGTGGTAAAAAAGGAGTGCAAGAATATTAGTTTTTTTTTCAGCGCGTGATTGGGACATGGGGGGCTCGTTTTGGGTTTTATTTTCTCGTTTTGGGAAGTTTTGTCATGCCAGCGTGCTTAAAGGTGGCATCAAAGCATGCTGGCATGACAACAATGCCCTTTTCAAAGAGGGTTAATCTACCCCTGCAATTTTTTCTTCAATAAATCATTCACCATCTGCGGATTTAATTTTCCGCCGGATTCTTTCATCAATTGTCCCACGAAGAAGCCAAATAATTTGTCTTTCCCTGAACGATAATCTGCAACTTGCGTTGGATTTGCGGCTAATACTTTGTCGATCATCGCTTCGATTGTGCTAGTATCTGAAACTTGTTTTAATCCTTTTTTCTCAATAATTGCATCGACATCACCTTCTTTATTCCACAATGATTCGAAGATGGATTTCGCAATTTTTCCTGAAATCGTATTGTCTGCAATTCGCAATACCAATTGTCCTAATTGTTCCGGAGGTATGGGACTCTCTATAACATCCATATCCGATTTATTCATCGCAGCGAGTAATTCGCCCGTTACCCAATTCGCGGCTAATTTAGGCTGATTTCCTGAAGTTTTAACCACCACTTCAAAATAATCGGCGAGGGCCGCGTTGCTTACTAAAATCGTCGCATCATAATTACTTAAACCATAATCTTGCATGAAACGCGCATGTTTTTGTTGTGGTAGTTCTGGAAGTGTCAGACGGATTTTTTCGATATCTTCATCAGAAATCACGAGTGGTAACAAATCAGGATCTGGGAAATAGCGATAATCATTCGCTTCTTCCTTGCTTCGCATGGGACGCGTTTCATTTTTATCAGGATTATAAAGGCGGGTTTCTTGTGACACAGTGCCGCCACTTTCAATCAATGCAATTTGTCGTTCAATTTCATAATTAATTGCGCGTTCAACGAAACGAAATGAATTAATATTTTTTAATTCGGTGCGAGTACCAAATTTTTTATCGCCTTTTTTACGAACGGAAACGTTCGCATCACAGCGAAAAGAACCTTCCTGCATATTGCCGTCACAAATTCCTAAATAACGCACGAGCGAATGCAGCGCTTTTAAGTAAGCAACCGCTTCTTTCGCGGAACGCAATTCTGGTTCGGAAACGATTTCTAAAAGGGGTGTACCAGCGCGATTTAAATCGATACCCGTAAACCCGTGAAAATCCTCATGCAACGATTTTCCCGCATCTTCTTCCAAATGTGCGCGCGTGATGTTAATTCGTTTGGTTGTACCATCTTCCAACGTAATATCTAAATAACCTTTTGACACGACAGGTAATTCAAATTGGCTGATTTGATAGCCTTTTGGTAAATCAGGATAAAAATAATTTTTGCGGGCGAAGATCGATCGTCTTGCAATTTCCCCATCGATGCCAAGCCCAAGTTTGATGGCCATATTGACGACTTCTTCGTTCAATACAGGCAGAACACCAGGAAATCCTAAATCAATCGCGCATGCTTGCGTATTAGGATCTGCACCAAATGCGGTAGATGCGCCCGAAAAAATTTTACTTTTTGTTGCGAGTTGTGCGTGAACTTCTAAACCAATGACTGTTTCCCATTCCATCTTAAAAACCCTCCGGCGTTTTAGTGTGCCAATCCGTCACTTTTTGAAAATGATGTGCGGTATTTAATATGCGTGCTTCTTCAAAGAAATTTCCAATCAATTGTAAACCGATCGGTAGTTTATTCACAAAACCAACGGGAATCGAAATACCAGGTAACCCCGCAAGCGGTGCTGCAATGGTATAAATATCTGATAAATACATGCTGAGCGGATCACCGGTTTTTTCGCCGATTTTAAATGCGGGTTCAGGAGTGGTTGGACTTAAAATCATATCGACTTTTTTAAACGCCTTCGCAAAATCTTCGCGAATAAGTCCCCGAATTTTTTGTGCTTTTAAATAATAAGCATCAAAATAGCCGGCAGAAAGTGCATAGGTTCCTACCATAATACGGCGAATGACTTCTTTACCAAAACCTTCGCTGCGTGAGCGCTGATATAAATCCGTTAAATCCTTCGGATCTTTGCAGCGATAGCCATAACGCACGCCATCAAAACGCGCGAGATTCGAAGAACATTCTGCGGGTGCAATCACATAATAAGCAGGAATCGAAAGGGTAGAGTGAGGTAATTCAATGTCGTGAATGGTTGCGCCTAATTTTTCGTACTCACGGATGGCATCTTGAACTGCCTTTGCAACTTCTGGATGTAATCCTTCGTTAAAATATTCTTTCGGCAATCCGATTCGTAACCCTTGGATAGAATCGTTTAATGTTGATGTATAATCAGGGACTGGGATATCGACGGATGTTGAATCCATTTTGTCAAAACCCGCCATCACATTCAGTAAGATCGCGATATCTTCCGCGGTTCTCGCAAATAAACCGCCTTGGTCTAAGCTCGATGCGAACGCGATCATACCGTATCGCGACACACGTCCATAGGTTGGTTTTAATCCGCAAATGCCGCTTAATGCTGCAGGTTGACGAATGGAACCACCGGTATCTGTTCCGGTAGCACAAGGCGCGAGATTAGCGGCAACGGCTGCAGCCGATCCGCCAGAAGAACCGCCTGGAACATAATCGGTATTCCATGGATTTTTGACGGGGCCATAAAAACTATTTTCGTTTGACGAACCCATGGCGAATTCATCCATGTTCGTTTTACCCAACATCACGACATCGACGGCCTTAAAATTTTTGACGACCGTTGCATCGTATGGCGAAATAAAATTATCTAACATTTTAGATGCGCAACTCGTCTTCACACCGTTGGTGCAAAAAATATCTTTGTGTGCCAGTGGAATACCTGTTAACGCATGTACCTGGCCTTTTGCACGTTTTTCATCGGCTTTTTGCGCTGCCTGCAATGCGCTTTCTTCACAAACCGTAATAAAAGCATTTAATTTTTTGTCATGTTGTTGAATGCGATTTAAAAAATATTGTGTGAGCTCCACGCTGGAAGTTTTTTTCGTGTTTAAATCATGGACAAGTTCTGCAATGGTTTGATAAGACATTATTCACCTTCAATCACTTTAGGAACTAAATATAAACCCGCCTCAACCTTCGGGGCTATTGCTTGGAAAGCTTCTCGTTGATCGGGTTCCGTCACCGCATCGGGACGTTCTCTTTGTGACAAATCGAGAGGATTGGCGAGTGGTTCAATATGCGAGGTATCGACAGAAGACATTTGTTCGACAAAATGCAAAATATTCGATAGTTGTGGTGTGTAAAAAGCGATATCCTCATCGGTCATGTTTAATCGGCTAAGATGCGCAATTTTCTTAATATCGTCTGGGGTGAGTGACATGTAAAACTCCTGCGTTTCATTCCACGGGGTAAGAATTATAAAACCGAGAAGGATTGATAGCTACCATTAATTGAAGAGCCCATGTCATGCCAGCTAAAAGCATGCTGACATGACAGATTCCTTTGACTTGTATAATATATAACTTATTAGTACAATCTCGTAAAATATTAAATCATTTTTTGGAAATGTATCGCTATGCAAACAAAACGAGAAGATGAAAAGAAAACACCTGAAACCAATTTCAAAACTCCATTTTTAATGAAAACGGTTCGCGCAGAATCTTTAGTAAACCATGGAGTCATATACCATCACAGAAATCAAAGCTGGCGTTCTGTCGGGTATTCGATGACAAAGTCTGACAAGACAGATCAAGAACTTTATAAAACACATCGACCTGTCAGAGCAAATAAACCCAAGAAAGCTTTTAAAAGATCGTTAAAAGGTGTAACAAAATCTGATGTTCCTTTCAATACCGTAGAAGAGAAAAAAAGATTTTCAAAAAAAACTTCGACAACATATGTTGATCCTTCGGAAAATTATTATCCAGCACCCGCACAATTTGAATTAAGCGCATTGAGTGTAGGCGTTTCGATTCCTCTCACGGCTGCGATTGTTCAATTAATTGGATATGGAAATTTATTAAGTTACGAACGTACTCATCTGTACGAAAGTGTCAAAGATGCAGAAACCGAAATTAAAAATTATGCGACAGATTTAAGTGATTTATCTAAGACCGCCGAAAATTTGAAAGTAGGTCAGGGACATAACGAAGTATTTGCGAGAACGTATTTTGAAATTGAGGGAGAGGATCCTTCAAAAATGCTAGTGACCGCGCATAATTATGAATCCTTATTGTTAACGCAAATACGCGCGCGAGATATGAAGCGTCGTTTAATTGCGCAGTATGAAGAAATGAAAAAGCCTTTTCCATTTGATGTGTCGACATACGAAGTTCCCCTTGCAAAATATTTCGTAGAAAAAGATGCGAAAGAACTTAACGGTACCTATCGATATACTCCTTATAAATCAGAAGACCAGAAGAAAGATCTCGCTGCTACATTGAAATTTGTAGAAGACCATCCCGATAAATCGACATCACTTGCTTCTTGTTTGGCACTTTATTTAAATCTCGATGCAAACGAATATAAATATGTTGCAGAACGTTATTTCTATCATCAAATCGTTGCATTTATTAATATTGCATCGAGTTTAATGTGGGAAAGTAGTGTCATTTTTTATAAAAATTTTGTATTAGAAAATTTAAAGTTTTTATTAAAATCACCAGAATTATTCCCAAGAATATTTTCTTGTGTTCCACCTGACGAGCGAAAATCACTGATTGAAGATAGAAAAGAATTTCAAACGGGAGAAATGAGATCGGCTTATTTGCTTTCTTTAATGTATCTCGATGGACTAGAAGAAGACCGAAAAAAATTAAAACAATTATTAAGTGATGAAACGTTTATTTATTCCGAAACGTTTACGCAAAAAAACGTAAATTTATACGAATATGCGATGCAACATTTTTTATTCGAAGAAGCAGAGTTGATTCGTGGACGTCATCCTGATTTATGTCGAAAAAGTAGTTTAGAATATTATAAAATTGCGGCTTATTCAGCCGTAAAAAATAGTAATGTTGAAGTCTGTTTAGAAATTTTAAAACGCGAACCACGTGTTGTTGATGATGGGAAGTTTTTACATTTAGCATTAAGAAGATATTTAAATTCACCAGAGCTTGTGCAAGCCATATTAACCACTCGTTTTCCGGGCGAAGAGTCGAAACAAATGCAAGTGCGTGTTTCGAATTTAAAAAATAGTATTTATGAAAAGAAAAATTATTATCAACGATTAACAGAAACCATTTTTGAGTTACGCACATTTGAAGATGATGCAAAAAAATGGGCGCATTTATTATTAAAAGATGTTCCTTTTGATACATTACCTGCAACACTTGCGGGTCAATTTTGTGAAGATTTAGCAAAAATTACTTCTAAGCCCACTTTATCTGAAAAGTTAACGGAAATTATTTCGAAAACGAAACGAGATTACACGGAAGATTTTAAAAAGATGCTGCAGGAAGAAAAGCATTCTCCGGAAGAATTCGAAGCAGTATATGCTACCTGTTTTGAAAAGAAAAATTATGAGTTATTAAAAACGCTTATTCAATACGCTGCAATTTTTAATTTAAATTTAGATAAGCAAGTTCCTCCACTCAACTATACTTTATTGATGACGGCTATTGTTGAAGGAGATAATACTGTAGTAAGTGCATTGCTAGATGCCAAAGTGAATGTTGATGCAAAAGATGAAAATGACAGCACGCCTTTGATATTAGCAGCAGTAAAAAACAACAAAGAAGCGATAACGTTGTTATTGGGACATGGTGCAGATATTAATTGTGTCAATAAGGAGTTTAAATCAGCGGAGGCCTTAGTCCGCTCACAGGGGTCATTGCAAATACTTAAAAATCCTAAGACGTGGAGAATAATACAGAAGCTGAAGGAAGACAAAAATTCCGAATTCAAAATGGATTTAACTGAAGAGCAAGTATATTTTACTATTGAAAAAGTTTTAGAAACCAATGCTGAAATAAGTTTAGCTTTTTATAATCAATTTATTCTCGCAAATATTGATAAATTATCTTATATTTTAATGAAAAGAATGGATCTTTTGAAAAAGTTCGTTTTTCACGCGATTGTTTCTAATAATACTCAGTTATTAAACATTACATTACCAGCATTAAAAGAAAAATTTCAGCCGCTTGAGTTATTGCATCTCGCGCTCAAATCTTCTTCTGCTGACATGACGAAAATAGTCATCGATATTATTTTGAAATCAGGCAGCTCAGGCTTTAAAAATATTGATATGCTCATGTTTGCTGAAGGCGAAGATAAGAAAAGAGGGATAGATATTCTTTCCAAAAAAATCGAGGATGAAAAGGTTGTTGCTGCCGATAAATTTTTACCATGGGTGGAATTTATTGATGTGGAATGGTTAAGTAAAATGCCGGAAGCTGCTGCAAAAAAAATATCATTCGGCCTATGGCAGGCAGCTAATAAATTAACTATAGATACATATTACTCTGAAGCGAAGTTGCTATCAAAAGAGGAATGGCTGCAATCATTATTAAAAGCAAAAAATGCTAAAGTAATATTTAAAGCGATACTTTGTCGATGCCTATTAAATATGCATTTACATGATAATCCTTTTTTTCAAATATTATCGTTAAAAGATGACATTGGATTAGAGTTGAATACTAATTTTTTTATGGTAGATGTCAATTTATTAGTTCAAGCGTCAAGAAGGGAAGATTCATCGACATACATGCATCAAGTACTTCTTAAAGCAGGTATGGATCCTCTTCAGATAGACAATAATATTTTGTCTGTTTTTCAAAGCGCTAAAAAATTCCCTAAAGTTTTTGCTGACATGAAATTCATTCAAGAAGATTTATTAGTGAAGAACATCGGTTATTCTTGGGTGACGATTGCGCGTGATATTACTTTAACTAAACCAAGAGGCTCTCAGTCATCTGCATTGTTTTTTCCTTCTAAACAATATGATTTTGCTTATTCTTCTTCAAGAATGACTTTTTCTGTTCTTCATCCTCCAAAAAAAATGTTTCCTTCTATTTTTAACGAAAATAATGATATAGAAGTCGGTATTGGTATGGGGTTTGATATCGGTAAAGATTATTATAAAGAAAAACTATTAGATAAAGATTCAAAAACAGGTGTCAAAACTGAGTTTACCACTAATGAAATGCATTTTGCGTTGAAACAAAATTGTCGGATAATCTCTACATTTTCGCTTCTGGGAAGATTATATGCGAAAGTATATGCGAACGATTTACGCCGTTCATTACATGCGCGGTATGCGGAAGTAAAACAAACATTACCTGATACCTATCAAGTTCCTATCAGTATTTATTCGAGTGAGGGTCAGTTTTGTCTACCATATCCAGAAAAAACACAAAAACAAAATTTACAATTTGCGCTTACGTTAAAAGATTCTGAAACACACAGTGCGGAACATCGTTTAGCATTATTTTTAAAGTTGGATGAAGTTGATTTTAAGAGTGAGATTACGTCAGAGATTTATACCCCACAACAAATCATCGATTTTATAACCGTTGCGTCAGGATTAACGCAAGAAACCTGCCATATGTTTTATGGAAACTTCTTCTTAAAAAATATTCAATATATTTTACCTATTCTTGAAAGAGAGTCTCGCACGGATGTTCTGATTGAATTGTTTGAGGCTTTATCATTGATAGTTCAAGAGAGAATGGTAATGTCTGAAGAAGTAAAAAATTGTGAAGAATTATCGCAGCTTTATTTATTTTTATTAACGTCTGAACCATTAAGTGAAAAGAAATCACAATTGCTAAACAAAATGGTTTCGAAAAATCCAGAAATTATTTTTGAACCCTATCAACCACATCCCTCTTTATTGCATGCAATGATTGATAAAGGTTCATCCTATGTCAAAGCGATATTAGAGGTGAAAGTCGAGAGTGATGATAAGTGGACGGATCGTCTAACGCGTTTGAAATCGCAAGAAAATAAAAATACGAAAGAAAGTTTTTATACGCTTATCAATAAAAAAATAAGTTATCTTTATAACAAAGGTAATGTATTAGAAGCAAAGAATTTTATGACGTTTTTAGATGATGGCTTTAAGAATAAGCTGAAAATATTGGATAAAAATGAAAGTGAACTTCTCAAAAAAAATGAACTTTATATTTCAATGGAAGAATGTAAATTTTCAAAAAAATCTCCCACTGAATTTTTAAAAAAAATTCATGAAAGCGAATGTGAGTCAACATTAAAATTAACGATGTTGAAGTCCTTCGTTTCCCAATACGACTTTACATTAGGCATCGAAGACTATAATCAAATCGGCCAAGATTTATTAAAAGAAGCAATTGAATCAGGGACAGCAGATGAAGTGGAGCTATTATTAAAATCAGGTGTTAATCCTAATTACCTCGTTGATGGTATGGAAACGCCATTAATGTTAGCGATGGATAATTCTGCTTCATCAATTATTAATAAATTATTAGAATCAAAATGTGATGTCAATTTTAGAAGTGCAACTGGTAGAACTGCATTAATGAAGGCAGTCGAACAAGACGAAGAAAAATTAGTAACAAAATTTTTAGAAGCGGGTGCAAATGTTAAATTAGTTGATGAAGATTCTGCTTCAGTATTTACAATGCTTGATGAAAACAACAAGATATTTAAGCTGTTGACAGCGCACATCGTGTTGGAGGTGAACAAAAGACGGGAATTAAAAATCAGTGAAATGGAAAGCAAATCATTTTCATGTAAAGGCGATACACTTTCACTCACAGGACTTATCGATGAAGAAAAAGCTTCAAATCTCATTTCATTTTTAAAATTAAATGCTAACATCGATCACATTAATTTAAGTGAAGCAAAAATATCGGTCCCTCATATTATTGAATTAACTGCTTTTCCATACATTCACATAACACTTCCTGATAATGTGCGAAAACTTTTTCGAACCTTTGTCGATGCACACAACAAAACGCAGCAAAAAATTATTACTAAGCATAAAGCAAAAGTGGCTATTGAACTTGTAAAAGAGTCAGAAGAAAAAGCACATAGGCTTCATAAAGAATTTAAGATAAATGCAAAAATTGAATTGTTGCGACAACATATTTGTGAGTTAGCACTTAATGCACCTCTACATGCAAAGGATCATTTAGAATGGATGACATTTAATAAGGAACCAGCGGAAACAATTTTGGCAAAGATTTCGGAATCTGTGGTAAAAACATATTCAAATTTAACTAATATAAAAAATATGAAAAAGCTTAACGCAGCAGAGAGCAATCTACTACAATATTTGGAAAATGCGATGGCGATCATTGATGGTCAGGCACCCGCGCCTAGTGTGGGGTTGAGGCGGAAGTGAAGTATTTTGCACGATCTTCTAGCCAGTATCGACGCAATCGATTAGAATTCATCATCAGTATTTTGATTTAAAGGAAGCGACGGCGGCTATGCTAAAAAAGTTACGTGGTTATTTTTCAAACGATTTATCAATCGATTTAGGGACAGCGAATACGTTGATTTATGTACGTGGAAAAGGAATTGTGTTAAATGAACCTTCGGTGGTCGCTATACGCCAAAATCCAGGCGCAACAAATGGACAAAAACACGTTGCAGCAGTCGGTAGTGAAGCAAAATTGATGCTAGGTCGAACCCCTGGCAACATCACCGCCATTCGTCCAATGAAGGATGGTGTGATTGCGGATTTTTATGTGACCGAAAAAATGCTTCAGCATTTTATTCACAAAGTGCATGAAAATCGTTTCTTACGTCCAAGCCCTCGCGTTTTAGTTTGCGTTCCTTGCGGTTCGACACAGGTAGAACGTCGTGCCATTCGCGAATCAGCGATCAGTGCGGGTGCGCGTGAAGTTTATCTGTTAGAAGAACCAATGGCCGCTGCAATGGGTGCCGGCATGCCTGTTGATGAACCGCGTGGTTCTATGGTTGTCGATATCGGTGGTGGTACGACTGAGGTCGCGATCATTTCATTAAGCGGTATTGTTTATTCGGCATCGGTGCGTATTGGTGGCGATCGTTTTGATGAAGCCGTGGTGAGTTATGTTAGACGCAATTACGGTATTTTAATTGGGGAATCCACTGCAGAACGCATTAAACACGAAATCGGTTCGGCATATCCTGCCAATCAAGTGTTGGAAATGGAAGTGCGTGGTCGCAATCTTGCGGAAGGTATTCCACGTAGCTTTACCTTAAACAGCAACGAAATTTTAGAAGCGTTACAAGAACCGTTATCCGGTATTTTGGGTGCGGTGCGTGCCGCATTAGAACAAGCCCCACCAGAATTGGCTGCCGATATCGCAGAGCGCGGTATGGTATTGACGGGCGGTGGTGCGTTATTGCGAAATATTGATCGTCTATTCATGGAAGAAACTGGTTTACCAGTCATCATTGCAGATGAGCCACTCACTTGTGTGGCACGCGGTGGTGGTAAAGCATTAGAAATGGTTGACTCAGTCGGCATGGATTTTTTATCCAGGGAGTAATAGGCCATTAAATTTATTTTCACCAAAGGATCGCAATCTGGTGTAAGAATGATTTTTCTTGCGCTACTTGCGATCACACTGATGATTTTAGATAAACAAGTGGCGACGGTCAGTCGCGTACGCGCGGCATTATCCCTGCCACTCGCCCCTATTCAATATGCCGTCAGTTGGCCAATTCAACTCGTGGATAAAATATTAGACACGATTAGTTCCCATGATGCATTAGTCAAAGAAAATCTTAATTTAAAAGCAGAACAACTTCGTTTAAAAGCGCAAGTACAAAGACTTTTAGCCATTGAGTTAGAAAATAACCAGTTAAAATCTTTGACACATGCATCCGTTAATATCCAAGGAAAAATTGTCGTTGCGCAATTACTTGCCGTTGCGACCGACCCTTTTACGAATCAAGTGGTGTTGGATAAAGGCGGGAAAGACAATGTATTCGTGGGCCAGCCGGTATTAGATGCTTTTGGCGTGATGGGACAAGTGATTCAAGTCGGTCCTTTGACAAGCCGTGTATTGCTTATTAACGATTCGCATAGCGGTGTCCCTGTGCAAGTGGTTCGAAATGGGGTTCGTGCCATTGCGATTGGTGATGCTTATACACGCAAATTACGTTTAACCAATGTGACCCAGACCTCTGATATTCGTGTGGGTGACTTATTAATCACATCCGGACTCGGGGATAATTATCCTGAGGGGTATCCCGTTGGCCAAGTGACCAGTTTAGTCAAAGATCCAGGCTTACAATTCGCGACAGTGGTGGTGGAGCCCGCCGCGCATTTAGATAAAAGTCGTGGGGTTTTATTAGTTTGGCCTCAGCAAGTTCAAAAAATCAGTAATCCGGTGAAATCATGACGAGTCAACATAATTGGTTTGTGATTCCTATGAGTTTTATCTTAGCGTTTATGTTAACGCTATTACCGATGCCTGGATGGGCCATTTGGTTACGACCCGCATGGGTGTTAATGGTGATGATTTTTTGGTCCATGTCTTCTCCTGAACGTGTCAATGTAGGGACTGCATGGATTGTAGGCATTATATTAGATGTCTTATTAGGATCACTTCTGGGCGAGCATGCTTTTGCTTTAACCATCATCACTTATATCGTCGTGCGCATGCACACGCGATTACGTATGTCCCCCTTAATCCAGCAGGGATTAAGTATTTTTTTCTTAGTTTTACTGTATCAATTTATTCTTTTTTGCATTCAAGGTTTTATCGGTTCTCTACCAAATAATTGGCTTTATTGGTCATCTTCACTCACGAGTATGTTATTATGGCCCTGGGTTTATAGCATTATGCGTGTGCGTTCTGACATGAAAATTGTCTAGTAACGCTTTTTAAAATGGTGTTACCATCTGATGGCTGAAGAAATTCTCATAAATTCTACCTCTCGCGAAGTGCGTGTTGCGCTTTTAGAAAGTGGCGCTTTGCAAGAAGTCCATATTGAAAGAAAAGAACACCGTGGTCTTTTAGGAAATATTTACAAAGGTAAAATCAGCCGATTATTAGTTGGTTTACAAGCGGCATTTGTCGATATTGGTTTAGAACGTGGCGCTTTTTTGCATTTGCATGATGTGCGAACACAAAAGAAAACGGATGATATTCGAGATGTCTTGACGACAGGACAAGAAATATTAGTACAAGTGTATAAAAATCCTTTGGGCTCGAAAGGCGCACGATTAACCACACATTTTACGATTCCTTCTCGTTACCTTGTTTTTACGCCGGATTCTTTGCAAATTAGCGTATCGCAAAAAATTAATGATGAAAAAGAAAGAGAACGTCTATTAGAAATGGTAACGGTTGATCCACGGGGAGGTTATATTTTTCGAACGGCCGCCACGGGTGCATTAAAAGAGGATATTGATTTAGATAAAGCGTTTTTAGCAAACGTGTGGAATGATGTGTTAGAGCGTTCCAAAGCCGCAAAAGTAGGCGATGTCGTCTACGAAGAAATTCCTATTATTTTACGCGTGTTACGCGATCTGGTGAGTTATTCTATCGAAAAAATACGAGTAGATGATGCAGCAGTTGCGAGAGATATGCAGACATTTGCGGCACGTTATCTCCCGAAATTAATGGATCGAATTGAATTCTATGAAGATGCTCGTCCGATTTTCGATATTTATTCCGTAGAAGATGAAATCCAAAAAGCATTGCAACGAAAAGTGTATTTAAAATCGGGTGGTTATCTCATTTTCGATCAAACCGAAGCGATGACAACCATCGACGTCAATACCGGTTCGTATTTGGGTCATGGCATTATCGAAGAGACGATTTTTAAAACGAATTTAGAAGCATTAGAAGTGATTGCGAGGCAGGTGCGCTTAAGAAATTTGGGTGGCATTATCATCATTGATTTTATTGATATGTCGGATTTAGCGCACAAAACGCATTTACTACAACTCTTAAATAAAGCACTTGCCAAAGACAATGCGCGCATTGAAATCAGTGAAATTTCGAGCTTAGGCCTAGTGCAAATGACGAGAAAACGCACGCGCGAAAGTCTCGAGCACATCCTGTGTGTGACCTGTCCTTTATGCAAAAAAAGAGGCTCGATTAAATCCATCGAAACCGTTTGTTATGAAATTTTTCGTGAAATACAAAGAATTGCTGAAAATTATGCTTGGACAGGTTTTTTAGTGCTTGCGTCTGATTTGGTGATTGAGTCCATTTTAGAAAACGAAGCTGCAATGTTGTCAGAGCTCGAAACGTCACTCGGACGCCCGATCAAATTACAAGTGGAAAATTCATATATGCAAGAACACTATGATATTTTGCCAATGTCTGAGAGGATGGGATCCGCGTGAGTTTCTTTGCGAAATTAACGAAAGGTTTAGCTTATTTCCTTGCGATATTCGTCATCATTGCGGCGACATTAGTGAGTATTGGTCGATTACTCACGCCTTACTTAAATGAACATCGTAGCGAATTCGAAACTTTTGCCAGTGAACTTTTGCATGCACCCGTAAAAATTCGCCACATCAATATTTCTTGGAACATGTATGTACCTGAATTAATTTTTAAAAAAGTGACGGTTCTCGACAAGGAAACTGAAAAACCCACTTTTGAAATTGGTTATGTGAAAATCAATTTAAGTATTTTGAAAAGCATTACGCAAAAAAAACCTGTGTTATCTTATATTAAAGTCTCAGGTTTGGATGTGACGATTCATGAAGAATCCAAGGGTCAAATTAATATTGCCGGTTTTGGAAATTTTTCTATTTCGGATAATTTAACGGGCGCAGAAAAAGAAGCGAATACGGTAGTCGCATGGATTCTGTCACAACCCGCACTCGTTTTAGATGATATTAATATTAAATATATTCCGTTATCAAAACAGGAAAAACACCTCACTTTATATAAATTGAGTTTACGTAATAGTAAAAATCATCATGTGTTAAAAGGCCATGCCACTTTACATCAAGACATTCCTACCAGTGTGAATTTTGCGGTGTCAACGGATGGCATGATTGCTGATTTTTCTAAAATGAATTTACATATGTATCTTTATGCAGAAGGGGTGATATTGCCACAATGGTTCCATGATATCACGTGGCATGATTTACAAATTAAGCAGGGATTAGCTTCTGCCAAAATTTGGGCGGATTGGAATAAGGGCGCCTGGACGAAAATTCAAACGCAATTTCAAGCCTATGAATTAGAATTATTTTCTCCTGTCACGAAAAAAACGGAATTTATAACGCGTCTCAGTGGACATGTGGGTTGGCGAGTCGATGGTGATTTCCAAATATTGGCAGGCGAAGATATCTTCATGGATCTCCCCGATCATCTTTGGCCAGGCACGCATTTTTATCTCAGAATGCCAAAAGATGTTAAAACGCCGGGCGATATTTCATTCCAGCTAGGCTATATCGATTTGCAGGATATCAAAGATGCAGTGATTGGTAGCAACTTTTTATCTGACGAAACCGAAAAAAAGATTTTGAAGATTAACCCGCAGGGTGAAATACGCGAATTGCATGTCGAACTGAAAGATCGTGAGCATTATATTAATAATGCTTTTTCTGCGGAATTTGATCATGTTTCTTTAAACGCTCACGAAAAATTTCCAGGGCTAAAAAACTTTTCCGGCAAAGTATTTTGGGACGGGAAAGCAGGTGAGTTTGCAACCAGCGCGAGCAATCTCCAATTTGAATATCCGGATTTGTTTTTTGAACCTATTGTATTGAATACATTAGCCGGCAAAATTTCTTTTCAAAAAGATGCGGATGATAGTTGGCATTTTTACGGCAAAAATATTCTTGCCGCATCCAATGATTTTTCTACCAATACTTCTTTCAAAGTGATATGGCCGCAAAATGATTCGATGACGGTAGATGTGAACACTGATTTTGCGATGAATGACACCATTCATCTTCAGAACTTGGTGGTATTAAAAAAATCTGATCCGGAATTAAATGCATGGTTAAAACAAGCTTTTCAGCATGGCGTGATTACCGATGGAAAATTCATTTTACAAGGAAAATTAAGCGACTTTCCATTTCGACAAAATAATGGGAAATTTCTTTTAAGCATGAATGTCGATCATTTACATTTTAATTATGCACCCGGTTGGCCATCTATTTTAAATACGAAAGGTAATATCACTTTTGAAGGTGCTTCACTTGGAGTGAATATTGAATCAGGACAAATTCTTGATATTCCTATTGCGAATGTGCGAGCCGAAATTCCTGAAATTGGGCCACAGACTTCCGAAATTTTAACGGTTAACGCGGTTGATATTCGTACGGATTTACAACATGGCTTCCGTTTTATTGCAGAAAGTCCACTCAATGCAATATTAGGAAAAGAATTATCGTTGATGAATATTCAAGGTCCGATGGATTTAAAATTAGCAGTGACCATTCCTTTAAAAAAACCACATGAGTCAAAAGTGCAAGGAGAAATTGTTACCGATAACGCAGATATTCAATCAAAAGATGGGAGTGTTAAAATTGATGATATTGCTGGGATTTTTTACTTTACAGAAAATGCATTAAATGCAAAAAACTTAAATGGAAAGTTTTATGGCGCGCCACTCGTGATGAATATCATCACCGAAAAAGATAAAATGAAAATCACGGCAGATAGTCAATTTAATGCATCGATATTATATCAATGGGTTCCCTATGAACCGCTTCAAAAAATCGTGCGAGGTACTGCGCCATTTAATATCGCAATCGACATACCTAAAACTGCGAAAAATAAAATTACGATTCGTTCAAATTTGAAGGGAATCGCGGTGAATTTGCCGGATGGTTTTGGTAAAAAAGCGGAAGAAAATATCAATTTTATTTCTACGACTGAAATGGAAGAAGGGCAACCGATAAAATCGACATTAGTTTTTGGCAAAGCATTTTCAGCGGCACTTGCTGTTAAAAATACGAAGGATGGCTTCAAACTTTTTGGTGGAGAAATTCGTTTAGGCGGTAATGGGACGGCCGCTATTCAAAAACAACCAGGGTTTTTAATTACTGGCAGTTTTGATACGTTGGATTGGAATGCTTTACAAAGCTATATGCCTGCCGATCAAAATAGTGATGCGGGATCCGCATTAAAATACTTGCGATCCATTGATGTGCGTGCCAATAAAATTTTAGGGTTAACGGAAACTTTAACAAATGTACATCTACAGCTTTCAAAATCAATCAAGTCATGGTTGATTAATATTACGAGTAATGAAGTGGCAGGGCAAATTACGTTGCCAGATAAAAAGACTGATAGCATTCAAGCAAATTTACAATATCTCTATCTAACCGCCGCGACAACACCCAGTACTGGAAAAAAAGATACGTACGATCCTAAAAAGTTACCCCCCATTTCATTTAATGCGATGGACATGCGTTATGGCGATAAAAACTTTGGACGAGTTTCATTTCAAATTGTGCCGAATGCCAATGGTGTCACGATTAAATCAGTCCGTGCAGAATCTCCGATTTATCGATTAAACGCGAGTGGAGAGTGGTTCAGTACTCGGTCGCATTTACAAGGAAATTTAAACACAAAAGATATGGCGAAATTTGTTAAGAATTTTTTATCGACGTCATCGAGTATTGTGGGTAGTAGTGGTAATGCTAATTTTGATTTGCGATGGGATGATGCACCTTACAATCCCGCTTTAGGAAGCATGTCAGGCACCGCGTCGATCAAATTGGGATCCGGTCGAATTATTAATTTAGATAAATCTACCAACGCCAAAATGGGTTTTGGGAGATTACTCAATATTTTAAGTATCCAATCTTTGACGCGCCGTCTTAGTTTAAATTTCAGTGATTTAACGGATAGCGGTTTTAGTTTTGATTCAATGACAGGCGATTTTTCTTTAAAAAATGGCAATGCGAATACCGAGAAACCTTTAATTGTCGAAGGTCCACTCGCCAAAATTGAATTGAATGGTCGAATCGGCCTTGCTGCTAAAGATTATAATCTCAATATGCGTGTAACGCCTCATGTGACAGGCAGCATACCAGTTGTTGCTGCTATTGCTGTGAATCCATTGGTCGGAGTTGCTGCTTGGGCATTAGAAAAAATTGCAAGCCAAGCCGTCGGTAGCGCCACCACTCGTCAATATACCATTACCGGAACGTGGGATAATCCGGTGTGGAAGGAAAAGTAGTCGGTGTTGCGGAATAATAACCCTTAAATTTCGACGAAACTTTTGGCCAGCTGCGGTTGGATCCATGTCTCGTTACTATTAAAATAATTTGTTTTTATTTTCACGTCATCTTTGTATTTTGCGATTTGATCTAACGTCAGTTGAAGGATATCTTGTTTTTTAACCCAACATTGATACCACTCAACAGTTGCTTGTAGCGCTTCCGAAAGATTCCAGCAAGGATGCCATTTAAGCAATTTGTTTGCTTTTTTTATATTTAATTTTAAAAAATTTGCCTCGTGCGGTTCGTTTTTTTCAGTTTGTTGCCAGCCTAAAGTGTATTCCCATATTTCATAAATTTTGTTTACCACCCAATTGACAGATTGGCAATCTTCGTCCTTAGGCCCAAAATTCCAACTTTCTGAGAACAACTCGGGGGATTCCCACATTTTTTCTGCCAAAGTCAGATAGCCATATAATGGTTCTAATACATGTTGCCAGGGTCGTATTGCAAAGGGAAAACGGATTTCTGGGTGTTCTTTCCGAATCAACGCATTCATAATATCTGGGATTAAACGATCGGAAGCCCAGTCTCCGCCGCCAATGACATTGCCAGCTCTTGCGGTTGCAATTGCTTTGCCATGCTGTTTAAAATTTTTAGGATTAAAATAAGAAGAACGGTATGCAGCCGTAATTAATTCTGCGCATCCTTTGCTGCTGCTATAGGGGTCATAGCCGCCCATATTATCTTTTTCGTGATAACCCCTGTTCCACTCTTTATTTTCGTAACATTTGTCAGAGGTGACATTAATGAAAACTTTGGCTGTAGACGAGGACCGCATGGCTTCTAGTATATGTACAGTGCCCAATACGTTTGTTTCATAAGTTTCAACTGGATGTTCGTAAGAATAACGTACGAGGGACTGTGCTGCTAAATGCAAAATAATATCGGGATTTGTCATCATCATTGCTTTTTTCAAAGCAGCCAAATCACGAACGTCCCCAACGTTTGAAATCTCAATTTGTTTCTCAATATTTAATAGCTCAAACAAATTGGGCGATGTATGTGTTTTCAGAGAATATCCAAAAACTTTAGCACCGAGTGAATTAAGTAATAAACATAACCAACTCCCTTTAAAACCGGTGTGTCCAGTGACAAATACACGTTTATTTTTCCAGAAATGATGGTTCATTATTTTGTCTTCTTTTTCATATTTTATTTACCAATAATTCAGCAAAACATAAGGCGCTGGTAAATGCTGGCGAAATAGCATTAAGAACATGTAAAGAGCAGGGAGTTTGTTCAATAATATAATCCATTTCAATTTTTCTTTTTCGTATATTAATTAATTGTGGGCGAATGCCAACTTTATTTGAAGTTAGTAAATCATGTGTAGTAATGGAGGAAATGAGTTGTTGCGCGTTTTTTATAAAATAATGTTTAATATTTTTTTTCATTTCTGTATGCATTAATTTTCTGAAATTTTGCTGATTAGCCCAATACATTGATAAAATATCTTTTACAATTCGGAAGGCGTCGGCGCTCATACCTTTGAGTAAACCGTAATTTTCTTGTCCAAAAGCAGGAATTGCTGTTGGGCCGACATAAACATCTCCATTTATCGAGCGAGAGAAATGTACCCCTAAAAAAGGTAGGGTTAAATCAGGCACGGGATAAATATTTCCGTTGACCCAATGATTTTTTTGGGGGGTGAGTTTGTAGTAGATTCCTTTGAAAGGTAGAAGGGTATAGTCTTTTGCTAAGCCGAACATTTTCGCGATTTTATCCGTACCTGCGCCCGCACAATTAAAAAGATAGTCAAAATGAAATTTGTCTTTAGAGGTTAGTATTTCATTGATTTTTTCGCTGGCCGATAACAGTTCATGATTTAAATATAGATCTACTTTTCTCGAAACTATAATCGCTGATAATTTTTTTAAAATTGCTTTACTGTCAATACTTGCAGTGTCTGGTGTGTGAATGCCATATTGAAAAACATTTGCATACGGTTCAATTTTTTTTATTTCATTTTCATCTAATTGATAAGCTTTAATATGATTATTTGCAGCATTTTTTAATAAAATATCGAGAGCGGGAAGTTGCTGTTGGCAAGTTGGAATAATTATTTTTCCTATTTTTTTACATGCTATTTTATGTTCACCCGCAAAATCCATCATCCTTCTCGCGCCTTCGGCACATACTTTTGCTTTGAGACTATCCTCTGGATAATAAATTCCGGAATGAAGAATGCCACTATTACGACCACTGGCGTGCATGCCGATTTCTTTTTCTTTTTCAATAATGGCAATCGTTGCTGTGGGGAATTTTTCTGTCAATTCTTTAGCGACAGAAAGTCCCACGATGCCAGCGCCGATGATGAGAAAATCGTATTTTTTGGAATTTAACAAGATCATTTCCTTTAATTTAAATCATGATTATCCCTAAAAAAATCAGCAGAATGAGGGAGCCAATATATATAGCTGTATTCGGTAAGTCAATAATGCGGTTTAATTTTAAATATACTTCTTTTTATGTTTTGTTATTTTGGTATTATACTATTCGGTAAAAGGAAAGGTTCACAGTTTGTGTATTTTCAATTCTTAACAAATAATTTTACCCATGTGAGTAAATTTTTAAAGGATTTAAAGATGAAAGCAGTCATTTTAGCTGGTGGATTAGGAACGAGGCTAACTGAAGAAACATTGAGTCGACCAAAACCCATGGTAGAAATAGGGGGAAAACCCATACTGTGGCATATTATGAAAATCTATTCTGCTTTTGGTATCAATGATTTTATTATCTGTTTGGGTTATAAAGGCTATATTATCAAAGAATATTTTGCTAATTATTTTCTCCATATGTCAGATGTCACTTTTGATATGTCAAAAAATAAAATGAAAATCCATCAGAATTATGCCGAACCGTGGAAAATTACGCTTGTTGATACGGGCGAAAATACGATGACTGGCGGTCGCTTGAAACGTGTTAGAGAGTATTTAGGGAATGAAGATTTTTGTTTTACCTATGGTGATGGTGTGGCTGATATTAATATCGCGCATTTATTGGAAACGCATAGAAATGGTAAACGATTAGCAACAGTGACGGCTACAGCTCCTATGGGTCGCTTTGGTGCATTAGAATTTAAAGGTAACTCTGTTACATCTTTTAAAGAAAAACCACAGGGCGATGGGGGTTGGATTAATGGAGGTTTTTTTGTGCTTTCTCCATCCGTTATAGATTACATCAAAGATGAAGGTGTTTCTTGGGAGCATGAACCCATGCATAGGTTGGCAACAGAAAACCAGATGACGGTTTATTTTCATCGTGGCTTTTGGCAACCAATGGATACTATACGAGAAAAGAACTTATTAGAAGAATTATGGCAAGCTGGAGATGCGCCGTGGAAATTATGGAAAGAATCAATTGCAATGGAGTCCTAAGATGAATAATATTTTTGAAATAAAAAACTGCGAAGTTTGTGGAAATGACAATCTTACCACTGTTCTCAACTTAGGCTCTCACCCTTTATGTGATGATTTGGTGCCTGTGGGTGATGATAGAATTTGCCGAGAATATCCGATTGAAATTCTCTTTTGCGCGAATTGTGTAACAGCACACCAACGTTTTCAAATACCAAAAAAGGAGTTGTTTAAAGCGACATATCATTATCGTGCAAGATTTACTGCTGATGTATTAAATGGAATGCAGTCACTGGTAGATGTTTGTGAAAAACACATCAATGGTCTTCATAATAAGAAAATATTAGATATTGGTTGCAATGATGGTAGTTTACTAGATTTTTTTAAAGCAAAAGGTAGTATTACTATTGGAGTTGAGCCGACTGATGCTTATTTGGATGCTAAAGAAAATGGGCATCATGTATATAATGATTTTTTATCAATAGCGCTTGCAGAAACCATTCTAAAAACGCATGGAAAACCTGATATTATTACCTTTACGAATGTTTTTGCTCATATTGAAAATTTAAGAGAGGTTATTGAAGCGCTGAAAATATTAAAATCTCGAGACCTCGTCATTGTAATTGAGAATCACTATCTTGGATCAGTTCTTGATCGTAATCAATTTGATACTTTTTATCATGAACATCCAAGATCTTATAGTTATTCATCGTTTATACAAATCGCTAAAAGTATTGATATGACTTTACAGAAAGTAGAGTTTCCATCTCGATATGGAGGAAATATTCGAGTCATGATGGGAGCTAATCATTTTGAATTTCCGGTGCAACATGAGGAAATTATTTTAGAAGAAAAAAATTATTTAAATAAATTTACCATAATGAGAACCAATATTGATAAATGGACAGAAAAAAAAGGTCAGCTCATTAAATCTCTCAAGGAAAAAAATGAGAAACTTATAGGAAAAGCTTTTCCTGGGCGTGCAGCAATTTTAATAAAAATGCTAGGCATTGACGAAGCGGTTATTTCTGCCGTTTTTGAAAAACCAGGCTCAATGAAAATAGGCCATTATATTCCAGGAACACGTATTCCCATTCTTTCAGATGATGTACTTTTTACAGATATCAGAAAAAATAGTAGTATTATGAATTTTGCTTGGCATATTGCGAGTGAGATCAAATCGTATTTATTAATGAATGGAATGAATGGTAAAGTAATTGATGTACTTGCCGCAGAAGATTTTTAAAGGAGGAACCTCGTCTGAAAAACCAGCTTATTTCTATCATTATCCCTGTTTTAAATGAAGAAGAAAATATAGAGATGGCCTATCATGCCATTGTTAATGAATTAAAAAAAGAGACGCATATAGATTACGAAATTATTTTTACAGATAATGCGAGTTCTGATGGGACATTTGAACGATTAAGTCGTTTAGCCTCACATGATTCTCAAGTTAGAGTACTTTCTTTTGTGCGAAATTTTGGATTTCAACGATCCATTTTAGCAGGTTATCGATGTGCTAAGGGGGATGCAGCGATACAGATTGATTGTGATCTAGAAGATCCACCTTCGGTGATAAGTGAGTTTATCAAGCTTTGGCGAGAAGGTCATGACGTTGTCGTAGGTATTCGTTCTCATAGAGTGGAGTCTCGTTATATGATTCTATTTCGTAGACTTTACTATAAGTTACTCGATCGTATTTCTGATATGCCACACAAAGTAGATGCAGGAGATTTCAGGTTAATTGATAGAAGTATTCTTGATCAATTGCATCATATCAATGATTTTCAACCTTATGTGCGCGGGCTGGTATCTGAGTTGGCGCGTAATCAAGCAGATGTTCACTACCAACGTAATAAAAGACAGTTCGGTAACAGCAAATTTCCATTCAGACAATTAATTAAGTTAGCCGCTGAAGGAATGTATGCGAGTTCTACCACGCCATTACGTTTAGCTAATTATCTTGGTACGATGACAGCGCTTTTAGCTTCATTTTTAATGTTGGTTTATATTATATTTCGTATTTTTTTAAGTAAAACTATTCCTGCGGGATTTACGACTACCACTATCTTAATATTATTTGGCATTAGCATAAATGCTTTATTATTAGGGATTATTGGCGAATATATTGGTAGAATTTACAATCAATTACGCAATAGACCTTTGGTGATTGTAGCAAAGTCTCTGAATATAGATCACAAAAATATTTCATCATTGAATGGAAAATAATTTTATGGATTTTAATAAATATAAAAATTCTTATGTGACAACAATTGAAAATTCTCTTCAATTCACTGGAAAAGAGCATGATTTTTTTACTCAAGTCAAAGCTGAATTTCTTAAAAAAATTATTAAAACTTACTTACCAAATGTGCCAAAACCTAGCCTTCTTGATATAGGATGTGGTCATGGCTTGATACATAAACATTTAAGAGATACCAATTTAGAAATCGTGGGAGTTGAGGTGGCCGATGAGGTTTTGGAATTGGCGCAACAGTCTAATCCAGGGGTAACCTATCAAGTTCATAATGGTAATACACTCCCATTTAAAAAAGAACAATTTGATATTGCTATTACCATTTGCGTGATGCATCATGTTGTTCCATCAGAGTGGCCGAATTTTTTGCGAGAAATGAAACGTATATTAAAACCGTATGGCATCGCTATTATTTTTGAACATAATCCTTATAATCCCATTACGCGTTATATTGTCGCAAATAATATATTAGATAAAGATGCAGTATTGCTTTCAAGTCCTAAATTAAAAAAAATGATGCGACATGCAGGTTTTACAGATGTAAAATCTAGACATATCCTTTTTACCCCATTTTCTAATAGCATTTTTCGTTGGTTGGATCATACATTGGGCTTCATTCCTTTTGGCGCTCAATACTATTCTTTTGGTCGAGCATAAGTTAATGGTTGAGTCTGTTTTAGCGATCATCGGTGGTGGGCGGTGGGGACAAGTTATTTTGTCTGTGCTTGCTAATATGAACGTCCCATTCGATCGCATTGTTATTGTTTCTAAAGCAAATACAAAAGAAGTCAGCGACAAAATAGCAGCTATTAATGTGGTCTCAAACATTCCGTTTGAAAATCTACTAACGATTAGCGATTTGCTTACTAAATATAGAATAAAAGCTGCAATTGTCGTTAACTCTGCCACACAACATTTTGAAACAGCATTGTATCTTATTAGACAAGGAGTACATGTATTAATTGAGAAACCTATCGTTTCTTCCGTTAAACAAATGCAAATTTTAATCGATGAAGCTATAAAATATAATGTAGTGTTGGTTCCAGGGTTAAATTATCTTTTTTGTTCATATATTAAGAATTTTGCTTTGCTAGCTAATAATAAAAGCATACCAAAAAAATTTTATTTTCGATGGATTGATGTTTTAAATGAAGAACGTTATGGTCAAGTAAAAAAACATGATTTGACAATTAGCGTGGTTGAAGATGTCATGCCACATGTATGGTCAATTTTATATAGTATTTTTCGGCAACCAAGAATTAAAATTCAAACATGCATGCAAGATAATTTAAGTGCTACGCTTGCACTTTTAATTAATCAAATGAAAGGGGAAATTATCTTGCAACGCAATGGAACTAAGCGAGAAAGATGTATTACTCTTGAATATGATCATGAATTATTGACATTAGATTTTGCAGTTGAGCCAGGAACGATTTTTAATGCACATCAAACATTTTCAGGTGATTTGAATTGGGATAATAATCCAAGTCCTTTAACTTATCAATTCGAATATTTTTTTTCGACAATAATTAAAGAAAAAAAATCTACAAAAAGAGATCTTGAGTTATGTCTCGATACCGTTTCGTTTACTGAGCACTGTAGGTTTTGCTAGATAAATAGCAATATTTCCACTGTTAAATATACTAAATTTTCTTTCATAGTCCCACTTCGGTTGCGATAACGCGATATACCAAGTTATATTACTCATTTCTAAAAGAGAGTATGCTTTTGTAATTTGTGGTGTGTTCGCAATTAAGTTCATGGTATTAACTCGTTTATTTATGATAGTTTTACGCACATTATTGCTTTGTTTACTTTGGAGATTGGGTCTTGCTATATAAGCAGGCAATCCTGATATGCTTGAAATAATTGTGGCGGAATCAATATTTAAATCATTGGTATCATCAATATTTACTAAAAAAATATCTCCAGGTTTCGCATGTGAGCGAAGATAAAATGCTACTTTAATTAAATCGCCATCCACAGGTATGTGATAATCTTGGTACAACGATGAACCACGGAATAGTTTACTTGTCCGATCTGACAACGGTTTTTTTATTGTAAAAATTACTCCCATAAAGACAATAGCAATAAATATTAATTTGGTATAATTCATTACTGGTAGGGGAATGTTATCTAATATTTTCATGCTATAAACCAGCGTAAAAATAATAAAAACGACATACAATAAACCAAATGGCCTATGTTGAAACTCCGTAAAATCTCCGTTAGCGGCGCCAGGGGCAAAGAGTATTATCCCAATCATTAATCCAACAAGAACAATCGGTATTAAATCTATCGTTTGCCACCCGTATTTTCGATATTTGACAAATAGTGATACTGGATATAAGAATATCCAAACACCGTAAGCCGCTAAAAACATGAATCCAACACCCGCTAAAATTATAATATTCGAATTATAATTTTCTATAATGTGCTTATAAATTTCAGTATAGGAGGTAGGACCACGTTCTAAATGAACAATTTTTAAAAAAGTTAGTACAGCAGATTGTTCTAGCCAAATAGTATGAAGATCTGAATTGAAAAATAAAATTATTAAAAATAATACGAATAAAATTGATATCCATTTCATTATTGAAAATTGATATTTTTTGATAACTTCAATTTGAAGTAAGGATAAAAATATAAACATGGGAAAATATAAAATAAAAAAATGCACTCGAAAAAACATTAAGGATAATGCCAATCCAAATGAAATAAACCATGCACTCGTTAATTTATTACATATCCAGTAATGATAAAATATTATGGAAGTCAGGCAAATCGCTATTCCATAAGCGGTTCCCGATGCAACAAATAAACTATAATGAAATCCAAAAAAACCATTTTTTAACCCATATAACGAACTATCCGGCAATACCATAATAAAAATAACTGCTATCAATCCTGTCAATTTTCCCGATAGCTGTGTTCCTAAAACATAAATGGTAATTCCTAAAAGCAATAATCCGAAAGGTAGCAAAATGGCTGTAGATGCAGATATTCCTGGTAAATGAGAAATTCCTGCGATGAGAGCTGGTAACATAAAAATCGCGCGATGATAAAAAAATAATGTTTCATCAGAAAGCGCAATTGATCCATGCGCGATGGCTTTTATATCAGAAAATTGAGCAATTTCCGTTCCGTGAATGTAATAATCAATCCATGCAAGTAATAAATTAGCGTTTTCAATACTTGGGAAACTTCCCGCAGTTTTCCAAGACCACAAAAGAACATATGATCCTATGAAAAAGAATGACAGGTAATCTGAGAGATTTTCTTGACTAAAAATTTTTTTAAAAACATTCAATTTAAATATAAAAATACTGCAAAGAATTACTATAGACCAACAAAGAAATGCTGAGGTAGCAGAAATAGGAAATAATATTACCAATAAATTCAATACTAAACTTGTCGTGATGACACCTAATATCAACTCTATCAGATTATTACATGGTATGTTAGGCATCCGGCTAATTTTTAAGATGAGATTCCCGGTTGTCATCAGTATCAGGCTAATGCCATACAACTGAAAAAATAATAAAAGATTTACTGATTCTCCAGCATGATTTATTAAAATAAATAAAGAAATTGCTATCATTAAACTTAGCATTTAATTTCCTTATAAATTATTTCCATAACACTTTAAATTCATCATCTTCATTAGAATGCGTATATAACAGAGCTGTGATTACTTCTTTTTCTGCAGTGATTTCATTTTTTGGGATAACGAGATAATATTTTTTATTTAATAAATTCTGTAAAAATGCTATCAAATTTTTTTTATAGGGCCATGTCGCATAAGGTAAATAATAACCTTGAGGAACATATTTTCCTTGATAGTAATATAAAGCATCTATTTTGCTAAGAAAGTAAATTTTATCACTGTAAAATGTCATTTTTTTTAAATCTCGTATATTACATTTTACATGTGGATATTTAATTTTTTTGCTATATATGTTTTGTCCTTGTATAAGTATATTTCTACTTATCCGTTCGGAATAATAATAGGTTAGCAATATAATAAAAAAAATAGGGAGAAGGGACAAAATTCTTTTCTCAATTTGTTTCCATCGATTTTGAGCGATAGACGAAATATTATTAAGCATCAGATCTAATAACAAAAATAAAATTAATAAAATAGATGCTGATATATGTATAATATTGCTCTCATGACTTCTACCAAAAAAATAAACAGAATTAGCAATACCCAGCAGTATTAAAAAAATGCCTGAATGAAAGTAAAGTTCGGTAAGTTTTTTTCTTTGTTGAAGTAATAATGTAAGGCTCGCAGTAAATAATATCGGAATGTACCAATAAAATGAGATTTTAGTAATTTGCATAAAACCAATCCCTAGTTTTTGATACAATAATGCACTTTCTGGAGTGCTATTTTTAAAAATATAAGCGTTTATTATAAAAGTTATGCCAATTATAGTGAAATTAGGTAAAATATAATACGCCTGCTTTAGTATAGCTTTTTTGAAAAATGATTTTTGTCGCTTATTTTCTAATATATCTGCAAAAAACAAAATTCCTAGTAGTTCAAAATAGCTTAATGTATATAAAAATCCAAAATTACGATGTATCACTAATAAAGTTGCAAGTGCCATTCCTAAGAAAATGCTGTAGATACCTCTTTTCATAACAATTAAAACGAGGACAATCCACCAATCCAAGCGCAGGGGAGTTAATTGAAACAATTGAGTGGGATCAATAAATATGATGTACACTTTTGTTAAAATTAAAGATAATAGAAGATAATAAGATAATTTTTTTGAAATGAATAAATCTCTTGCATATAAAAATTCAACGATTATAAGCATATAAATAGATAGCTGACCCATGATTCTGAAATCTTCAAGATGAAGATGTAACTTCATCCAGGCTGCCGCAAGAAAAGATAGTAATAAATCATATTGAAAATAAATATCGGATAAACTAAATCCATGTAAAAGTCTTCCGGCTGGTGAAAAAATAAATCCATAATCAAACATACTAATTGAGGAAGTTGCAACAAAACAAATAGGTAACAATGCTAGCAATAATATTATGATTGTTCGAGATAAAGATAAGTACGATATTTTTAATATGCTCCATAAACAAAGAAGCATAAATATTTCAATAAACCACATGTTTTTACCATATGCGATTTCTGCCATTGGTGGGTGAAAGCCAATCAAAGAAATGAAAGTGAAAGCACATAATAAAAATAATATTTTTATACAATAATTTAGCCAACGCGTTGCACCTATTTTTAATTGGTAAGAATAACTATAAAACCAGAGAAGAATGAATGTTACAGCGAAACTGAACATTACCAAGAAGTACAAAACATAAGCTTCAATTCCGTCATGCTCTATCCAGGACCGAACATGAGGAGCCAATAAAGCAGGATCTATCAATGCATACGTTGCCCATATTTTATTAGAAAAGGTAAAAAAAATTAAATATATAATTAATGTTGCGGTAATACTAGCAAGCAAAATTATAATATTGGATAGAGGGGCATCAGTAAATTTTGATGCAGTGATTGGTGTAGAAAATAGTTGATTATTATCCATTATTTTAACTATTCCTTCTGAAAGTACAATTAATATAAATAAAAGAAATTTGCTCAATACAAAAACTGTTTATGTATTGTTAATACATACACATTAGCTCTAAAAAGATCGCATTTTTGAAATTTAAAAACATCATTCCCTTGAAGCTAAGCAATGTTTAAAAACAAGCGATGCCCATTGAACCTCTGTAATTATAAGCAGGCGCTTTATATTCATCTGCAAAATCCCATAACGAAGCATTCCAAGAGATATCATCTGAAACGATAACACCTGATTTATTTAAATATTTCATCGCTTCTCTAAATTCGAACATCATGTGATCGTATGTGTGGTCTGAATCGTGATAAAACATATCAATTTGACCAACGCGTTCTAATAGTCCCGGCAATAATAACTTCGCATCACCCGATAAAACTTCAAATCGATCACGATAGGCATCAGGGACTAACCATCCGGAATTTTTGCCTTCCGGAATCACTACGCCATAGACTTTGCCTTTCATTTTCCAGTTATCATCGTTTGAATCAAATAGAGGAGGCATATCGATGACATACAACCGTCCATCCGGGCCATTTTTGGCGAGGGCGGCCATCATAAAAGCACTGGATAAGCCATTGCAGACTCCAGTTTGGACAATATTTTTTGGTTTTAATTGGCGAACTACCCAATAAAGAAATAATGCATCATCGAGATTTACCCAGCCCGGTTTATAATAAGCTTGGTATTTATTTTCAAGGTCATTGAGATAGTTTTCAACGTAAGCTTTACGTTCAAAAATTTGCTCAGCATAAGGAACGGTTTTTACTTCGGCTAATGTGTCTCTTAACGTTATAGTCCAATTTGTTTCTGGAATTTCATCCTCGTTAGTCATTTTTTTTAAAGCACGATAAATAGAATTGGTCGTTTTACTTTTAAAATTAAATATTTTTCCAGGGAAATTACGCACGACCGTCGCATCATAATCGGGATGGCTTGTATTAAATGTTTTATTGGCGAATATGAGCGGATGTTTGCTTAGTGCATTCTCAAAGGAATCTGCTTCTCGCTGCAGATGGTTCTTCGGCGGTGTTTGCAAACCATTATCAACCGAAAATTTATTTGATTGATTTCTAGTGATATCAATTAACTCGGATAGTTTACGATTGATTAAATCCGATTGATTTGCGATACCTTCTCTGATTTCTGTCAACATTTTGGTGATTTCTGAAATGTTATCTACAAATCGTCTTAATGACTTTATTAATTGCATATATTCTTCCTTATTTTGACTACTTGTTCCCATCCTAGGCTTAAAATAAAATCTAGTAAAACGTGATCATAAATGACATATTTATCTTTTACAATTGCAAAATGAATTGTTTTCAATATAATCTATTGCTACTATTTTTTTCGATTTTGAAGTAACAAATACGGATAGGAGATCGAATGTATTTAGGGAATTCTGAATGAATTCTGAATCTAGACATCCAGAATTACTGCCTTTAACGGGCTTACGTTTTTTAGCAGCTTTATTGATTTGTTTTGCCCATACTGTCCCTAAAGTTATTCCTAGTCGATACAACGAATTTTTCTCGAGCATAGGCACGGAGGGAATGACATTATTTTTTGTATTGAGTGGTTTTGTTATTCATTATAACTATTCTGCTTTAATTAAAAAAAATGTGTTATTGGGTACCTATAATTTTATAATATCAAGATTTGCGCGTCTTTATCCGTTATTTTTTGTTTGCTTAACGTATGATTTGTTTAGTCAATACAAGCATTCCATTCTTACTCCTTATGTAAAATCTATTATTATTTACTATTTAACTTTAACACATGCATGGTTTTACATTCCCTTTGGAAAAAATGCGTTAATCTATCAATTAGGATTAATGCCACAAGTTACTTGGTCAATTAGTACAGAATGGTTCTTCTATCTTTGTTATCCAATAATATTATTTGTATTGCTGAGAAATTCAACCTTAAATAAAGCTATTGTGCGTACATGTTTACTCAGTTTTATATTTATGAGCACAGTATTGATTATTGCTTATAATAAAAATCTTATTAATGAGTATGCGATTAGTATTTATGGACCAATTGCGGATAATAACACTAATATACAGGATTCATTTTTTAGATGGTTAATATATTTTTCTCCTTACTCTCGTATTTTTGAATTCATACTGGGTTGTTGTATCGCCTCAATTCATTTCAAGGTAGCTTCCTTCAAGCCTACCAAGAAAGAAGAGTTAATTGGTTACATTGCTATTATTGGCGCCATTATTGGTCTTGTTATTATGCATTATTTTGTATTTAATCCACCGTTTCATTTAAATTTTCTTATTTGTTTACATCAAAATTTTGGTTTTGCGCCATTAATAGCAATCATTATTTTCTGTTGTGCACGCTATAATAATATCATTGTTAATTTGTTTTCCAAAAAATGGATTATTATTGGTGGAGAAATGAGTTATTCAATTTATATTTTTCATTTGCCCATTGCATCCCTTTATTCAGATAATGCGAGTTATGCAAGTACCTTTAAAATAGCATGTGCTGATAGTTATAAATATTTGATAATGTTGGGTACCATTTTTGGTATTTCATATTTATCATATAAAATAATTGAAATACCTTGCCGCAGGTGGTTGCGAAAAAAAATGATGATAAAGGAAAAAATTCCTTTATTGCAATTTAATTAGCAAATGATTCAAATAATTTACGTTTTGGAGCATTGAATCTTAATTCAAGACTAGAACGGCATTTCTTCATTTTCGATGTCGCATATGAACCATGCATTACCCAATTATGAAAAATTACTAAATCTCCACGTTTAAGAGAAGGAATAAATCGAGGAAAACCATCCTCTTGATTAGAATATAAACGTCGTAATTCATCTTCAACGGCATGGTCAACCGTGCCAGTATTCCAATCATGTTTCATTTTTTCTTGTAAATGAGCGAAAGGACCAGGGACAAATTGAATACCTGGTGCCTCGCCCATACAATCATGAAGAGGTATCCAAAAATTAAGTGAATAAGAATGTCTTGAAATAATTGGGCCATCGCAATGCATAGATATTGGTTGTTGCATAAGTTTATTATGTTTTCTACTACACGGAGCGACTTTACGAATGATACTTGACCCTTCGTACCAACCATTTCCTAAAACTGATAAAACAAAATTTCTTTGGATTTTTTTGTTCATCATAATACTATATAAGGACGCGCCGTTATTCAAATATTGAAAGTATAAGGGTTCTATTTGGCCAATTCGAATATTATGAATTAATTTACGAACTCGGGGATCACTAATACTTTCTAATTTATCACTTTCAGAAATTTCCAAAATTTTTAGTATACTTTTACAAACATCAAATGAACGCTCTACTAATTCTGCGAAAGAATCAATATCTTCTACAGGAAGGAAATTGGGGATAACAACACAGCCTTCTTGATAAATCGTTTTTCTAATTTGTCGGATATTAGATTGAATTCCCTGTTCAAAAATAAGATTGGAAACAGAAGAATTCGCATTTTCTCTTCCTAAAATTTTTCTTATAAGCTGTAACATTTTATTTCTCTCCTTAGAAAATTAATGTGCCATACCCATTATCAATTTTACTAATTTTTTAATAATTTTGAAATATAAGGTTAAAACAAATTTTTATCCATTAATAACAAGCGAATTGCTGTGTATTGTAAAATTCTCTTGGATAATTTTTTCAATTTCCCTCAATAAATTTTCTGTATTCAATCCAAAATAATCCAACAACTGTGCCTGACTTCCATATTTATCGGGAAATCGATCGGGTAATCCAAAACGTTTTATGAGGGGAATATCTCTCCCTAAGTTTTCCGTTAAACAATCCGTGATGGCGCTACCGAGTCCACCAATTAATGAATTTTCTTCGAGAGTGATAACGAGATCTGCTTTTTTTGAAAATTGCAGAATGCTTTCCGTATCTAAGGGTTTAATGGTATGACAATGTAAAACGGTGACTCCAACAGAAGATTCTTCAAGTTTTTTCGCAATTTTCAATGCGCATTGCGTCATGATGCCGGTTGTAATTAATAACACGTTCACATCGCTGGATGTTTTATGCATTGGAATTATTTTGCCAATCGAAAAACCTTTGCTTTCATCACTAATAATTTCGTCGCCACCTTTTGCGAGACGAATATAAATCGGTTGCGGCCAATCGAGGGTTGCTCTCATCAAACGCTTCATTTCTTCGGCATCAGAGACCGAAACGACGGTCATGTTCGGGAGGGCACGCATGATGCTAATGTCTTCTGTGGCAAGATGTGTCGGTCCGAGAGGGGCATAAACAACGCCGCCACCATTACCAATTAATCGCACCGGTAAATTATGCATGCATAAATCCACTGCAATTTGTTCATAGCAACGTCGCGTAATAAAAGTCGCGATAGTGTTGACATAGGGAATAAACCCCTCCATCGCAAGCCCCGCGGCTAAACCAATGATATTGGCTTCATAGACTCCTTCCATGTAAAAGCGATCAGGAAATTCTTCTTTCATTTTATTCAATAATCCTGGGCTTAAATCGGAACCGATAAATACGACACGCGGATCAAGCTTTGCTAGTTCATATACCATATTGACACATGTCTCACGCATGCGGCGCCTCCAATGCTAAATACATTTCTTGAATGGTCTCGGGAGTTAACTTTGCTTTATGATGCCACGAAGGATTGTGTTCGGCGAAATGCATGCCTTTTCCTTTTACCGTGTGACAAATAATCATGGTAGGTTTGTTTGATTCACGAGGTAAGTGCGTTAGCACTTCCCGTAATTCATTGACATCATGGCCATTAACTTCGAAAACGTTAAAATTAAAACTCCGCCATTTATCTGCGAGCGGTTCTAAATCTTGTATGTCTTCCGTTTTTCCTGCAGATTGAATTTTATTGTAATCAACCATGGCGATGAGGTTATCGAGGCGATGTTTGCTGATGCACATCGCGGCTTCCCAGACAGAACCTTCATTTATTTCTCCATCACCCATAATCACAAATGTGCGATTTTTTCTTTTTTTAATTTTTGACGCGAGAGCAAATCCTAATCCGACGGATAAACCATGGCCTAATGAACCCGTGGAGGTTTCAATACCGGGTATTTTATTGGCTTCCGGGTGACCCCCTAAGATAGAGTCGAATTGACAAAAAGTATCAAGATGATGGATATCGAAAAATTGTTTATCCGCTAATAAAACATATTGCGCAATACAACCATGCCCTTTGCTTAAAATACAACGATCGCGATCTTCCCAATTTGGATTTTTCGGATCGAAAGTCAAAATATCATCGTATAATACACGCAAAATTTCAATGAGTGATAAAGTAGAACCTACATGGCCGCGATTACCGCCTGCCAGCGTTCGACATACCAATTGTCTTAAATAAATAGACCGCGCATCTAATGCAATGTCAGATGCTTTATCTGCATGGGATTTCATAAGCACTTCCTTGTTGTTGTACAGTCAATAATAAAGCTTTTGCTCTACTCAATTGCTTTTGTTTCACGACAGCTAAATCTTCGTTAAAAGTACCGGCGTGCTGTCGATTTTGCCAGAATGTTGGAATAAATTCATTTAATAAAATGAGAACCCACCGGAGTCCAAATAAAGGTTTGGTGAGATGAAAGCGTAATTCAAATGTATCATCTTGATAAATATCCATAAGACCTTTAGTAAATTGTAGCTGTTGCGATTCTGATAAATGCATCTTAGGATGCCAAATGATATCCGCGAGTAATTTGACAGGATCATCCCAGCCAAAATAGTCAAAATCAAAAAAATAAAGTTTTCCTGACTTATCGCGCAGACTGTTATGAAAACCAAAATCAGCGGGGATGAGCGATCTTTTTCTCGGTGCTAACACTTCATTGATATTTAATTGATAATTGGCATACTCGAGCTTGACTTGTTGTTGATAAAATTCAAAAAAAGGGGAAAAATCATTTTTAAGAAATGCATCCAGTAACGGCTCATTTTGCGCAATTAATTTTAAATTTTCTAAACGCCGATTAATTTGTGCAAGTAAAATTTGTAAAGATAGACAAGCTTCAGCGGCTTCTGGTAATTCTGTCGCTTTAGAATTTAAACGATAGACATCATCTAAAAAACGTATTGCGTGCGCAATGTCATCGGCTGAATACGTCGATGGAATGTCTCCATCCACCCAATCGATGATAAGCCAACGTTCACCCTTGTCAAAAGTATGTAAAGAAGGAACCGAATCAATATTATTTGAATTTAAAAATTGATACACCAATAATTCGGACGCTAAACGATTTCGCTGCTGTGGGAGAGCTGGGGGATAGGTTTTGAGGGCCCATTTTTTTCCATTGGCTTCTATGCAATAAACAAGACTATTACCGCCGCCAGACTTCGATAAAATACGAATATCATCATTGCTAAGTAAATTTTTAAGTGCTGCCACTTGAGCGGCTGACCAATTATATTGATTAAATGAAGAATGCATTTTTTATTTCTATCCAATTAGCAAAACATTTTATTGATGACGGTTGTTGTCCTTGAAATAATAATCGCTCAATATGATTTGGAAAGGAGGGGGACTCAAAAACCTCGATTAAATCATCAATAAAATGCGTGCAATCTAATTTTTTTATTCGCATAATTTTTTTTTCACGGGTGTTTTCAAAAAAAATATTTTTTTCTAAAATAAAGGGGGGGTCATTATTCAATAAATTTTTACGAAGCAACCATTCTCGCGCAGCATCACGCAAATTGACATCAGTAAAATGACCTTTTTTTGTTTTATGACTGACGATGTAAATTTCAATGGTAGGATCTGCGTTACAAAGAGAAATAAAATCGATAAATCCATCGAATAATTCAGCGTTATGAATCAATTCTCCATACACTTTCCCTTGCATCTTTTGCCAAATCGTTTCGCCATCGGGTAATTGGCGAATGAGGTCACGTAATTTTTGTTTTGTGACTTCGTAATCTTCAGGGATTAATTTCCATTCCTTTGCTAAATTGGCAAATACATTATCATAACAAATAATAGTATTATCAAAATCAATGCCTATTTTCATTTTGCCTCACAGCATAATGCAAATAGATAATGTGCCATAGGATAAAATCCTGTATGAACGACTTCGTCATTCATCGAAAATATAAAAACATGATGAAAATATTGTTGGAAAAATGATTTATAATCATTACCCGATTTACAATTAATGTGCCCAGCTTTGCTTTGCGGAGAAGCATAATTTTGTGATTCTAAAGTAGGTGCACCGATTATCACAACACCATGTGGCAAAAGAGATTGTACAATATGATTCATATACAAATGTTCTTTTGTATTTGCAATATGTTCTATCACATCCAAACTATAAATCGCATCATATTTTTGTGAGAGAGGCCCCGTTAAGATATCATGGATATTTGCGTCCATTAACCATTTCGCATCCGTTCGATTTTTAATATCCTGAATAAAAATAGGGTCAATATCATAAACATGTAATTGATTCACTTCCTGTAACACGATTCGGCTGCCAAAGGCATCTCCACAGCCAATTTCTGCCGCTTTATTTTTTCCCGCTAACATTTTTGCGACAAATTTGTATCTGGATAACATAAAAGTTAATCGACGAGGATCATCATGCCATACCTGATTAGACATTAAGCCTAAAGTGGTTAAGCCTTTATTATTCACAATTTCAAGGCAGTTATTGTATTGTGGTTCTACTGTGCTGACCGACATAATGAATCCTTATGTTTTATGATCTAAGAAATTTTCTACACTGCAAAATAATTTTATATGGAAATAATCGTCCAATTTTCACGACTAATTTATTGTTGATAAACGATTTCCATAATAAAGCAAAACTAAAAAATTGGCGAAAGGTAGATTGATATAAACATAAAGTCATACAGCGCAATGAATAAAAGGGCAATAATGCGGCTTCTTTAAAATCTATCCAAAGTTCTGGATATTGTTGTTTTATTAATTCGATTGTATTAATCATGACTTCTTTTTGTATTGGCCAATTTTTTTTATTTTCTGAATAACTTTCTTTACGCATGTGAATATGTGTGAAGAGCGAATCGCTATAAAAAAAACCCTGTCTTAAAGCGATTACAAAATATAAAAGCCAGTCACTATGCCATCGTGTTTCTGGATATAGCATTCCAGCTTTAACCACTGCTTCTCGTTGCATAAACATTCCACCACCACCGTTAAATCCTACATATTGTTTTCGAATAATGGATTTAAAATCTTCCGGTGTAGTCACTCTATTTTTGGGGAAGGGTAGTGTTCTCAAAAATGGTGCAATCATATCAAATCGATCTATATTTGCATTGCCGCATATCAAACCAATATCAGGATTTTTTTTTAGTATTTGTCGTGTTGTTTTAACAATGTTTTCATCATAACTATCATCGGCTGCGCACAAAATAATGTAATCACCAGTCGCATGTAGAATACCAGTGTTTAATGCCTTGCTAACCCCTTGATTATTTTGATGTCTAACTAATTGAATGACTGGGTTATGCGCCATGAAAGAATCGATGATTTTTAGGCTATCGTCAGTAGATCCATCGTCGACAATAATGATTTCATGAAAACTTTCAGTTTGATGTAATAATGAATGCAGCGCCTTGGGTAAAAATGTTGATGAATTATAATTTGGTACAATAGCACTGAATTTATATTTATGTAATGCATTAGTCATGGAATAAGTTCTTCATGGGGTTTGAGTTCTAAAAGAATATTAGTGCAATGCTTTTCTTCATTATTAAAGACAGAATGAAGAATGTTTTTGAGTAAGGAATAAAATACTACAGGTATCATCAAAATAACAAACAATAATAATTTTATTTTTTTATTATAAGCATATGTCACTTTTAATTGATGCACTAGATTTTCACCTAAATGAGTAAGATTATTGTTTATCGTATGTATTTTGGTAATTTTAAAAGGAGAATTTTCTATAGGCTTCATCCTAAGGATAAATTCGGCCGAAAAATTATAACAAATGCGTGATTGAAAATTTTGATCATTAGGTATGATAATTAAAAGTTGCCCATCACGTTCTAATAATTGATAAATCATTTTTAAAGTTTTTTTAATGCCTTTTATATTTTCCATGCGTAAAAATAATATACAAAATTTGTATTTAACTTTTTTTAATGTTTTTAATTTATCTTTAGCATTCAATAAATTTTTAGCATGAAAATGATCTGAAATATTTAGTGACTTTTCTAGCCATTCTCGATAGTGCATAAAATTGGATTCATACGAATCATAAAACACTGCTGTTTTTGTCCAATTTTCTGCAATGATGAAAGATTTAATTTTCTTCTTTATACGATGATATTCAATCCATCGATGATGAAGTAAATATACTAAAGGTGGCTTCCCAAATATTTTAAGATAAAATTTTCTGGTGGGGGTATTGTCAAGTACCGTTAAATTTACATAATCATACTGATGTGAATTTTGCAAAACTGATCTTTGTTGATGAAATGATTTTATTGCACCTAGCCAATATGGATGGTTGAAGTGGGGTTTTGTTTTATATTTTTTAAGTTTTTGTAGTTTAAGGTGAACTAATTCATCTAATTTATTTTCAATTTGCTTAGTATCTTCTTCTTGTAAGTCTTTGGTATGATAATAAATGGTTTTTTTAGCATTATCACGGTGCTGTGACGTAGTCCATTCGGCGAGGGCAGAGGCGAGTCTATTAAAATTATATTTTCCTGATTGTGTAAACTGTAAATCTCGATCTCTAGGTTGTAATTCAATTACTAAATAATCATCAGAATCGTTAATAATTGCGATATTTCCCGATGGACACATTTCTGGAATAAAAGAATAATCGCAAGAAGCGCCCACCTGATAATCCATTGTTTCAGGTTTAATACATAACATATGCAATAAATAGAAACGACCCGCGAGCAAATCATCGTTATATTTTAAAAAAAATCGATTCGCATAATAATTATGCGTCAAATTTTGATGATATATATTCGTGTAAGACACAAGGTGTAAATGGTTCAAACTTTTTTTAAGTAAGTCTCTTGGTTTAATCGATAACACTTTTGTTTTATTATCAATTTGATTCATTAAAAAAGGTTTAATTTCTTCTTCTATGACCTGAAAATTACCTGCGCAAATTCCGCTATATCCTTTTTTCATATAGCGCATTAACCCTATAAATGAATCATCAGCCATAATGTAATCAGCCGTGAGAAAAATAAAATAGGTATTTAACATATCTAACCCTGTATTTTTCACCGCACGATCATAAGCTAAAGTCAGGGTCGTTGAATAATTACTAAATATAATTAAATCATCAATGGAAATAAATTCGACGGTACATATCTGTTTTAGCATTGTAAAAATAGGGTTTTTTTCAAAAATCGGTATATCATCTTTCGTCGTTAATAAAACAAAATGTAGCGGATATTCGTTCGCTAATGCCGGAATATTGCCGGGTGCAAGCAAAGTACGAATATTGAGTTTCAAAAAATCATTAATAAATTTTTCGCCCCATAAGACGACGAGGATGCGAACTAGAATACTTTTATTTTGTGATACTATGGTTTCCATTTTTTTTATCTTAGCTCAATTTGCTGCATTTTTTTAATATTATAATAATTAGCATTGACGAGTGGATCTTGAACGTAATTTTTATCAAATGCATTTTTTAAATCATTAATCGCATTTTCAATAGTATATTTTGGAGTAAAATTAAGTTCATTTTTAATTTTGTCAGAAGAAACATGGTAAGAACGATTATCATCAGATGATACTACTTCGATGGATATTTCCTCATCAAATTGTTTTCTTACTAATTCTGCAATCTCACGCACTGCTAAGTTTTGATAGCCCACATTAAAAATTTTACCCATGATATTTTCTTTTTTTGCTTTTAAACAGCATAAATAAGCATCTGCCATATCTTCAATATGAATATTTGGTCGTAATTGATCACCGCCAAATACTTTAATTTTTTTATTGTAGTAGGCATGCATCGTTAAAATATTTACGGTTAAATCTAAGCGTAACCGTTCTGAATAACCACAAACTGTCGCAGGGCGAATCACCATGGCTTCGAAAGTATCAGTCATTTCCTGAAAGAGAATTTTTTCACAATCTGCTTTATATTTTGAATAATCGGTCAATGGTTCTAAAGCTAAATCTTCCGTGACATTTTTTTCTTTTTTTACGCCATAAACGGAAGAAGAAGAGGCATAGATAAAACGTTTCACGCCACATTCTTTAGCGGTACGCACTAAAGGCAAAAAGGCATCTAAATTGATTGATTTCCCGAGTGTCGGATCTAAATCGAATGAAGGATCATTCGAAATACACGCTAAATGAATGACGGCGTCACAATCTTGCATTGCCTTTTTTACGGCTTCATTATCCCGAATATCACCTACGATTTCCATTAAATGTGGGTGATGATGAAGAGATCCAAAAACATTTCTTCCATAGATATATAAATCTAAGACACTCACCTCATAACCTTCAGATAACAGCTTTGGTATTAATCGACTTCCAACATATCCGGCACCACCGGTTACCAATATTCGTTTAAATTGATTTGTCATTTATGTTATTCCTTTAATCTGCTATTGCTAAAAGAGGTTCTGGGCTTTTTTCTAGAGAAATATTTTTCTTGGCCATGGTGTAGTCAAGAATGGCATGACCTAATCCTGTATGCGCGACTTCGACATATCCATACTCTAGTGATGCAATGTAAAAATTGAGGTCCCCGGAGAGATTTAGTGGATTTTTTTCCTTAAAGCCTGAATAGGTAATAACCTTACATCCTAATTTTTTTGCAACTGATACAGCATTGAGGATGTTCATCGAACGCCCTGAGCTACTAATCGCAATCAAAGTATCTTCTGGTTTTGCATGATATTCAATTTGTTTTGCAAAAACATATTCGTAGCCATAGTCATTGCTTAAGCATGTTAATGCAGCAGCATCAGAAAAAGCGAGTGCAGGTATTCGGCCGTTTTTCGAATAATCGATGGCTAAGTGACTGGCAATGGCAGCACTGCCGCCATTACCAATCATAATCACTTTACCTTTTTTTTCATGCGTTGATTTGACAAAATGAAAATGACGTTCAAAACCTTGTTCAAGATCAATCGTATTATTTTGTAAATCAGTGACAGTTGTTGTCAAAATTAAACGCTGTAGTGTATCAAAATAATTTTTTATCCAATTCACATCAATTCCTTTTTAGTTATAGATAAAAGCGAGTGCTAATTTTGATTTATGATGACTGCACTTTCTGACTGCAAACAGTTAAACCATACCTTAGTAACATCGGCAATCTTTTCAGGCGTCCACACTGGCGCATCTTTCCAATAATGAATTTGTTCTAACATATTTTTAACACCTTTTTCAATAGAGATTTTTGGGTGCCAATGTAATGTCGATTGAATTTTACGAATATCCGCCCATGTCGTATCAGGCTCTCCTGGTCGTTTAGGAATATGAATGGTTTTTTTACCACCCAATAATTCTACCAAACGATTAACGGATACGGGCGCGCTACCGCTGCCTACATTGAAAATTTCACCAGAGACCGAACTATTGGCGGCACAAAGGATCGCATCTACGACATCACTCACATAAGTGAAATCACGGGTTTGGTTACCATCTCCCACAATAGTCAAAGGTGCATCAGCGAGTAATTGCGCCAAAAATACCCCGAATACTGCGCCATAACTACCTGAGGTGCGTGCTCTCGGTCCATAAACATTAAAGCAACGTAAGGAAATAGTCGGCAATTTATAAACAGAATGCCAATGAGAAACTAATTGTTCGCCTAGGTTTTTTGTTAGGGCGTAAGGATATTGAGGAGATATTTTGGCTTCTTCAGATGTCGGAAATTCTGTTGGAAATCCATAACAAGTTGAAGAAGCGAGATAAATAAACCGTTCGACTTTATGTAAGCGCGCCGCTTCTAGCACTGCAAAAGTGCCATCCACATTGGAGCGAAAATATTCTAGTGGATTTTCAATGGAGGGCACGATATCAGCTCTGGCTGCAAGGTGAAACACACGTTTAGCACCCTCGCAAATGTTATTGATTAATTCAATATTGGTGATGTCACCTTCAATAATCTCGAGATTGGGATGATGAATATGATGGCTTAAGTTTTTTTTATGTCCCGAAACAAAGCTATCTATCACTCTTACATGACGGTCTTCTGTTAATAAGCGGTCAACAAGATGACTACCAATAAAACCTGCGCCACCCGTTACTACATCAATTGATTGGTGATTACTCATTTTTTTAAATTCCATTTTGTAAACATATATTTAAAACGTCAGCAGGTTGTAAGGGGATTTCTCCACAAAGGGCAATTGTATTTGCACAATCTAAAGTTGTAAAGGAAGATAAAAAAGATCTTTTTATCCCACTATTGAGTGCGCTTACCGGCTTAACGAGTTTTTCTAAACATCCAAGCCTTCGCGCTAATTTTTTTGCAAAATCGTAGTAGGAAATATCAATGGTTCCAGAAATTTGATAACACCCTGTTATTTTCTTTTCTCCTAAGGTAACAAGTAGCGTAATGACTTGGCTTAACGCGACGGGTGCCATCATCATATCGTGGAACGCTTCGATGGGTAACTCTTGTTTTAGGCGCATCATCCAGTTTTGGAATAAAGGTAGCTGAAGAGAAAGAACTTTTGTTAAACGCAGAATTGTCCATTGTTTACAGTGTTTTTGGATGAGTGTTTCAACGATGACTTTTTGACGGCCATATTCATTCGGTGGACGATAAGGAGTAGCATTTGTTGCATACGACACAACACCTGAAAAAACTTGGTTAGTGGAAAGATAAATTATATGAGAGCCAGTACTTGATAAATGTTCTATTAATGCGAACATTTTAGTGACATTAATTTCATAGGTAGTTTCTGGATTTCCCTCGCATATTGCCATTTTAGAAACGCCAGCACACAAATAAACAATATCAAATTTTTTATCAAGAAAAACCCAAGACGCTGGAGGATCTAATAAATTTAAATAAAATACTTCCGAATTTGTTTTTAGAGGATGATGTGTCGTGCCATATACTGGAATTTGTTTTGATTGAAAATCTGCATATAATGCAGATCCAATCATGCCATTAACACCTACCACGAGAACATTATTCATATAAAAACTTAAGAGAAATAAATAAAGCCATAATCACCGTGATATCCCCATTTTTCAAATAACCATTTCCATCCATTGGGTCTGAAAAAAGATTCACATGTTAATTGCCAGTATAGTAAATTTGCTTTTTCATTCTCATTGCGATAGGACTCGACGCAACACCATTTTGATTTTTTTCCTACGCGTTCCATTTCTTGAACCGCGCGTTCTAATTCATCAATCGACAGATTATGAAAGGTATTTATAGAATAAACAAAATCAAAAGTATTATCTTCCCAAGGTAAATGCGTGCAATTACCTACTTGTAAATATTCTTTTATCTCGGGTTTAGCATTGTCGATTGCATATTGCGATACATCGATACCTGTGACGCTAATACCGGGGATGACTTGCGTAAATTCATAAAGCAAAAAAGCTTTTCCGCAGCCAATATCTAAAATTCGGTCGGAAGATTTGAGGTTATAATGATTTGCAATATCTTCTGCAATAGTTCGCCATCGACTGTCATAATGATATCCTCCATAACCATAGTTTCGATCGCCATCCCAGTAATCAAAACCCCAGTTTTTCGCTTTTGTCGCGCATATGGCTTTATCAACACTTGTCACTCTTTCAATATAATTCCGTTTGGTATTTTTTTGATATTTTTCAAGGAAATTTAATTCTTTCATCTGAATTCCTTTTGTTAATGAAATTATTTTAATAAATGCATAATGTATTTAAGCAAAGTAACTTTTTCAATAAAACTCTTATTACCGATGATATTGACCGCAAGCGATCCGACGACATTACCAATAAAACCAACTAAGTCCGCTGGCGCTTTTTGTGATGCGAATAAACTGGTAATGGCCAACACGGCATCGCCAGCTCCCACACGATCTTTCACCGTAGAAGCAAAAGCGGGCGTCGAAAATATTTCTTCATCTTTTTTGCATGAAAGCGTGCCCATGACGCCTCTCGTCACTACAATGTGTTTGTAATCAAATTCTTTCATGATTTTGTTTATCTGCTCTAACGTGCAGATATGTTTTTGTCGAAAATTTAATTGTAATTCTCGATTTGCAATACAAACATAATCTGCTTTTTTATATTTTGAAATACAATTAAAACCATGATTGCTTGCATTTGCTTGTGTATTGACGGCTAGAAACTTCGCATTATCTTCGATGAGATGAATGGAACTCGTATCTAATAAACCATGTCCATAGTCAGCAACAACAACCATATCATGAGATGATAATTGTTTTTTTAAGCTGTCTTCAAATTCTATTTTTTCATCTTTATTAAAATAACAATCATCCATTTCATAAATTTCAAATAATTTTTGTGATGAATATTCTTCGATATAACGACGCTTAACGATGGTGGGCGTTTCTTTTTTATAATGAAAAATAATATTGACATTTTCTCTAATATTTTCTCGAATAAAAGACTCATATTCGCCTTTTTCCCCTAACATTGTCACGCATGTCACTTCAGCGCAGAAATTGCTGAGATGATTCGCAATAGCAAGAATTCCGCCAATAAATAATTCTTCACGATGGTATTTGGTGACGAGAATAGGTTCTTTCCCGGATTTTCCGATGGCTTCGCCGTAATGATAGATATCGATGATTGCTTCACCGATTAATAATACTTTTGATTGTTTCGCATTTTCAAAATATTTAAATATTTCATCAATATGATATTTATTTTTAAACTGTTCTAAATATAATAAAACTTCTTCTGAATGTGGGGAGAAAAATCGATTTAATAAAGAGGAAGAACTAAAAGTAATATCATGGGTAAACTCTAATTTTCCACCAACAGAATTAACCGCCTCTTCTTCTTCTGAAATTTTCCCCGTGATATCTTTGTCAGCGTTTTGGTATTCGATCCCTTTTATATAATAATCCGGTTTGATGGTAAGAATCGCCGGAATTGCGGTTTGATTTGAATTGATAATGACATAGTCTACGCAAGAAAGCGCCGCTAGTGCCTCTGCGCGAAGCGTTTCTGTAAAGTGCGGTCTTCCGGGTCCTTTATTCACGAAGGGATCACTGGTAAGAGTCACTACTAATATGTCACCTAATTTTTTGGCACTTTGTAAGTGCTTAACATGTCCAATATGTAATAAATCAAAAACACCGTGGCATTGCACAATAGTTTTATTTTTAGCACGCCTTCCTGCAAGCATGCGGGTAATATGATTTAAGCTAACAATTTTAGAATGTGGATCAATTGTTGATTTATGTATTAATTCCGTTTCAGGTGTTTTATATTTTTTTTCATTAGTGACTGTTAGATTTTCCATGAGTATTTCCTATCTTACTTAAAAAATGTCGTGTCATGCCAGCATGTTTTGATGCCCCCTTTAAGCATGCTGGCTGGCATCCAGGCCGCTATGGATGCCAGCTAAAAACATGCTGGCATGACAGATTTCTTTTTTCAGTACGCAAAAGTTACCTAATTCAACCATGAATTGATTTCTGGGGATGATTCTATTCAATCTTAAAATATTTTCAATTCTATCAATATCTTTTTTATCTCGAATGGCTAAATCCTCTAATGCCGCGTGTAAAGAACAATCGTGATGTAAAATAACTTCATAAATTCTCGATCGTTTTTCTGCTGACTCTGGCAACATAAAAATACTACACATCACAATTCCTTCAAGGGATGCAATATTATTTAATATGTCTTCTAATATCATGTAACACGCGGGCATTTTATATTCTGTAGCGCTTAACAAATAATGCAATTGATTTTTTTGACAATAACTACGTATTAAAAAATTTTGTAAATTTTGTGGAAAATCAATATCCGCATAGGGTCGACTACCAATATAACCTCGATAACCTTTTTTAATATTACTCATAAAATCCCGTTGGCAATTGATAATCTAATCCTAGATATGTCAAAGGACGAATCATAATAGGTTCAAAAAATTCACCTAATTTTTTTCCCTCATAAGGTGTTAAAATACTTTTGAAACGACAATTCAGTGACCATCGTGTTTCAGCTTCCATATTCACACGATTGCCGTGCATGACATTTTGGGAAAATAATAAGAGATGTTCAAATGGTACATTAATAAATTTTGCTTTATTTTCTACACTTTGATACAAATCTTCGCTGCTTTTATTGGAGAATTGATTGAAATTAGCTTGCGTCTTTTCATCAGTCTCAGCATCAATAATATACATCGATTTGGTAGCATAACAATTCACGAGCGGTAACCACAGCACAATTTCGTAGGGTGAGTCACCAGCCCACACATCGGCATGAATAGGGAGTAATGAACTATCATCTTTCGGAAACTGAATACTTAAGTTAATTCTTCTTTGCATCGCTAATTCATTGCCGGCGAGTGCAATTAAGCTGTCACGTCCTACTTTAAAATACATTTCCCGAAAAGAAACATCACGATTCATTTCTGTAATAACTTTCAAACGAAAATCATTGAGTTCCGTCACTGAAACAATTTCATGTATGTGATTCAGAAAATAATCTATTTCAGCGTCGGATGGGGTGGGGTGGCGAATGATATTTGCAGCGACGTGTGCGATTTTTCTACGAATAGTATGTAATGCATCTTTATCTTCAACGGGCGCAACAACATGTTTATTTTTTAAAAATTCCCTTGCAATTTTTTTTTCAGAATCCGTGTAAAATTCACTCAAAATAGCATTCCCTTTAATAAAAAAATACGCATTCAAAAATTGCAAGTGATTTTACATCAAATATTTTCAATCAGCAAATTGAAAAAATCGGTAAACTTTATACATGTATTGTTGTTTACAAGAAAATCCCATGTTAAGCTCATGCGCTTTAGAAACTAAACCTATAAGCTGATTTTTATGTCAATGGAATTTGATGCTTCATTAAAAGATGATAGATTAACCATTTTTACCAGCGATTTTAACGCAGCGCAATTAGCCGGCATGGATTTATTAGATGGAATAAAAAAATGGCGCATATGGTTAATGCTCGCTTATCAGGATGTGCGATTACGTTATCGTCGTTCCGTCCTCGGCCCTTTTTGGCTCACTATCAGTATGGCCATTACTGTTTTTAGTATGGGTTATCTTTATAGCTATCTTTTTCATATTGAAGTACAAAAATATTTTCCTTTTCTGGTGGCAGGTATGCTGGGATGGGTTTTAATATCAACGGTAATCACTGACTATTCCGATGCTTTTATTATGGTTGAAGGTTTAATTAAACAAATTAAATTACCCTATACCGTACATATTCACCGAATTATTGTCCGTAATATTATTATTTTTTTTCATAATATTATTATTATGTTACCTGTGATTTTCATTTTTAAACTACAATTAAATTTCTCCTTATTACTATTGATTCCCGGAATGTTATGTATATATATTAATGCCATGACTTATGGTCTTCTGCTCGCCATTCTCGGCACAAGATTTCGAGATATTTCGCAATTGGTTCGAAGTTTAGTTCAAGTCATTTTTTTTGTGACGCCTATTATGTGGAATCCAGAAATGCTCAGCGAAAATAAGCGCTTTATCATCGACTGCAATCCTATATATGCATTTCTTGAACTTATTCGACAGCCGCTTTTGGGAGGGATGCCATCTTTAAAGAATTGGTTGATGGTAGTGATGGTGACATTTATTGGCATCTTCGCATCAGCGCTACTGTTCACGCGATATCGCGCTCGTTTAGTGTATTGGTTATAGGTTGAGTGATGGCAAGAATTGAATTAAAAAATGTTTCCGTGGAATTTCCCATTTATAACGTGAATGCCCGTTCCTTAAAAAAACAATTTATACGACTAACCACGGGTGGAAATGTCGCTAAAGATGCGAAGCAACGTATTACGGTGCGATCTTTAAATAATGTTTCACTTTCTCTTCGACATGGAGATAGAGTAGGGCTGATTGGAAATAATGGAGCGGGAAAAAGTACATTATTAAATACACTTGCCAAAATTTATGAACCCACCGCAGGCAAAATTCAAATTGATGGAAATATTTCTCCACTGTTAAATTTGACGCAAGGTATTGAGCAAGAGTTTACAGGATATGAAAATATTGTTATTCGCGGAATTATATTGGGGCTTTCACGAAAACAAATTGATAGCAAAATTAACGATATCGCTGAACTTTCAGGATTAGGTGATTACTTGTCGATGCCGGTAAGAACATACTCTAACGGTATGATGATGCGTTTGGCTTTTGCTATTTCCGCAAGCATTGAGCCTGATATTTTATTAATCGATGAAGTTTTTGGCGCTGGCGATGCGGATTTTATGATTAAGGCCAGAGCTCGTATGGTTTCATTATTAACGCAATCAAATATTGTGGTCATGGCAACACATTCTGACAATCTGATTAAAGAATTTTGCAATAAAGGTTTATTACTCGAAGCAGGTCAAATCAAATATTTTGGTGCTGTTGAAGATGCATTGGCGTTATATTACCAATGATGATTTATCGTTTTTGACTTTAGTTCTTTTTAAAATATCCTCTAAATACTTTTTTTTATCTTCGACTGTCGGAGGATTGATATTTTGATTTTGTAATCGTCGAGCGCGTGCATGAAATCTTTTTCTAAAAACATCTTTTTTGGGCGAATGATTTTCCGCGAGGACCATATCGATACAATCGACGGGGCAGGGAGCGATGCACAACTCACACCCGGTGCATTCGTCGGCAATCACCGTATGCATAGATTTACTCGCACCCAGAATGGCATCCACTGGACAAGCTTGAATGCACTTAGTACATCCAATGCATTCTGACTCGCGAATAACAGCGCGCATGGGTGGTTTGGATTTTTTTTCCATTTCAGGAATATAGGGTAGGGGATCCAGATGGAATTTTTCTGCGAGTGTAATTAAGCCCTCGACGCCGCCTGGCGGGCAGAGATCGATGCTGGCATTTTCATCCACCAGTGCTTTCGCATAAGGCAGGCAACCTTTAAACCCACATAAACCGCATTGGGTTTGTGGTAAAAGTGCGTCGATGTCTTTGATGGTGGGTTTGTTCATAGGTCTATCCGTCGTCCCGCAGACAAGCCTGCATTGTTGCAGATTTCTCATAGCTCGTCGTCCCGCGGCTTGTCCGCGGGATCCAGAACTGCATCAATGTTGCCACTGGATCCCGCGAACAAGTCGCGGGACGACGGCTGTGAGAAGAATGGTTCAAAACCTGCAAAAACGCAGGACTTGCCGCGGGAGGACGATTACTCAACACTCGCACTCCTCAACGCCTCAATCTCTGCTTTTTCTAAACGTTTGGCCAGAGGCTTAAAGGTTTCAATCGTATGATTTAATAATGGTGTTTGAATATCTGAAAACATCAACGGCGGAACTTTTAAGAACGCTTCTACTTTTTTGGCGGTTTCTGGCAATACCGGTTTTAGATAAATCATTAAAACGCGAAATAAATTGAGCGACATCGTGCAAATAGCTTGAACTTCGGGTAATTGCGCGGGATCTTTCGCAAGCGCCCAAGGTTTTTTCTGATCAACATATTGATTCGCTAAATCCGCAAGTCCCATGATTTCGCGAATGGCTTGACTCAATTGTCTTTTTTCATATTTTGAAGCAATGCCCCCTGCCGCTTTGGTAAATTCGGCGTATAATTCGCCTTGAGACAAATGACCCGATAATTGATTATCAAAATATTTATTGATAAAACTCGCCGATCGGCTCGCAATATTAATAAATTTGCCAATAAAATCTGCATTAACCCGCTGCATAAAATCATCAAAATTCAAATCTAAATCTTCAATGCGTTCATTTAATTTTGTTGCGAGATAATAACGTAAATACTCTGGATTGAGATGATTAAGATAGGTGCGTGCTTTAATAAAAGTACCGCGCGATTTCGACATTTTTTGCCCATCGATGGTTAAAAATCCATGACAGTAAACCGCATTCGGCATGCGAAGGTCCGCACCTTTTAATAAAGCAGGCCAAAAAAGCGTGTGAAAATACATAATATCTTTACCAATAAAATGATAAAGTTCGGTCGAGTTTTCTTTCGTCCAATATTCTTCGAAGGTATATTCAGGATGTGTTAAGGCAAAATTTTGAAAACTTGCGATATAACCAATCGGTGCATCAAGCCACACATAAAAATATTTTGTGGTTTCACCCGGAATATTAAAGCCAAAATACGGCGCATCTCGGGAAATGTCCCATTCGCGTAACCCCATTTTGAACCATTCATCTAATTTATTGGTGACTTGTTCTTGTAAATGTTTTTGGCGGGTCCAGGTTTCTAGCAATTCTGTATAATTTTGTAATTTGAAAAAGTAATGTTCCGATTCTTTTTCAATTGGTTTTGCCCCTGATAAAGTGGAGTAGGGGTTTTTTAATTCGGTGGGTGAATAAGTCGCGCCGCAGACTTCACAATTATCGCCATATTGATCCTTCGCACCACATCGAGGGCATTCGCCTTTAATGTAACGATCGGGAAGAAACATATTTTTTTCGGGATCGAAGGCCTGTTTAATCGTATGTTTTTCAATGTTACCAATAGCCAGGTGACGTTCAAAAACAGTTTTCACCATCGCTTGGTTTTCAGGTGAATGTGTTGTGTAATAGTTGTCTACATCAACTTGAAAATCCCGCAAATCGTTTTCATGTTCACTTTTGATTTGTGCAATTAATTGCTCTGGTGTTAAGTGTAATTTTTCTGCTTGAATCATGATGGGGGTGCCATGACTATCGCAACCGCAGATAAATAAACAAGAGGTGTTTTCTTGCATTTTTTGAAAGCGTGTCCAAATATCGGTCTGAATCAGGCCGACCATATGACCTAAATGTAGCGATCCATTAGCATAGGGAAGCGCGTAGGTAGTAAGGATTTGACGAGGTTGTTGCGACATTAAAATCTCTCAAAAACCATGGATTATAGCAGGTTATGGATTGGATGGAAGCTTCCCCTCACCCACAATAATGCATTGCTTAACTATGCGTCCAATCCTCAATTTTTAAATGAGAAACACGAGAGAATTCTTTAGTATTGTTGGTAACTAAAACTACATCCAAGCTTAACGCGTGCGCGGCTATCATCATATCTAAGGAGCCAATAAGCATGCCATTTTTTTCAAGGGAAGTTCTTATCTTCCCGTAATGGTCTGCCGTGTCTCCATCAAATGGCACAATTTCAAGCGGTGCAGAAAATAACTCTAAGGCTACTTTATTCTTTTGCTGATAATGGCTTTTATAGACTCCATACATTAGCTCAGCAAGCGTTATGGAGGAAATACAAACATCACCCATATCTAGTGTTTTAAATTTTTTAAATACCTTTTCCGGATGCTTCTTGATGATATAAATGCACATATTGGTATCTAACATATATTTCATTAAAAAAGATCTTCCCTTTCTTGTTGTTCCGGTTGTTCCCTGTTATCCATAAAATCATCAGAAAATTTATTGATACTCTCAAATAAAGGTTTCCAAGGATTTTTAACGGGTAGCAAAATGATCATCGTTCCCACTTTTTTAATGAATACTTTATCCCCCTCAAACCGGAATTCTTTTGGCAGGCGTACCGCTTGGCTCTGCCCATTTTGAAATAATTTAGCTATTTTCATAAGCAATTTTCCAATAGTATATATTAATAAGTATATACTATTTAATTATAATATGCAAAAATCAATCCGGATTCGTAATCCCATGACCCTTCAAAATCTCACGTAATGCTTTTAAGGCAGTCATTTGAATCTGTCGAACACGTTCGCGAGTGAGTCCCACCGCGCGGCCAACTTCTTCTAATGTTTGACGTTCATAGTTTAATAATCCAAATCGTCGACAAAGAATTTCACGTTGTTTTTCGTTTAACTCTTGCAAACAACTATTGAGATGTTCGCTAAAACGTTCGTCGATAATAAGTTCGGCGGGATTTGTTTTATGTTGATCCGGAACCGCATCAAGCAAAGGTCGGCTCGTATGATTGGTTTCGTCTCCAACCAAAGCATCCAATGACACCATATGCTCATTCAGCTGCAAGGTTTCTTTCACATCGTCGACGGGTACTTTTAATTTTTTGGCAATTTCTTGGTAGGTTGGTTCGCGATCTTCCGTTTTCATAATTTCGCGTATGGTGGTTAAATAAGTATTTAATTCGCGAATGACGTGAATTGGTAAACGAATGGTGCGGCTTTGGTTCATGATGGCGCGTTCAATACTTTGACGAATCCACCACGTCGCATACGTTGAAAAACGAAAGCCACGTTCTGGGTCAAATTTTTCAACGGCACGAAGTAAACCTAAATTTCCCTCTTCAATCAAATCAAGAAACTCAACGCCACGTTTATAGTAACGACGTGCAATTTTAACGACGAGTCGTAAATTACTTTCAATCATTTTTTTTCGAGCAGCCTCATCGCCTTTTTGAACCAGACGACCGAGTTTTACTTCTTCATCTCCCGAAAGTAATGGTGAAAATCCAATTTCATTTAAATAAAGTTGCGTTGGATCATTGGGTTTTGCTGTATGATCAAGGTCTACGTTTGCAAGTTTTTCTTCAACTTCGAGGTGTGTTTCTTCTTTTTCGATTTTTTCTAATTCTTTAATTGAAGAATCAAAGTCATCATCATGATTGCTTTTTTTTACCATCGTTCCCTCGCAATATTCACTTTCCTATTTCAAATACATCGCAGGATTCACCGGTTGGCCATCTTTGCGTATTTCAAAATGTAACATGACGCGAGTGGTACCACTATCACCCATTTCTGCAATCTTTTGTCCCGTAAGAACGTAGTCACCATCTCGTACAAAAACGCGTTGGTTATGCGCATATGCGCTGAGATAAGTACTATTGTGCTTAATGATAATTAAATTACCATATCCGCGTAAACCACTTCCGCTATAGACAACTTTACCCGCCGCTGTCGCAAAAATGGGATCATTTCTATTGCCGCCGATGTTGATACCTTTATTTTGCGCACCATATTTAGAAATGATAGGCCCTGCGTTTGGGCTTACCCAAAGTTTCACGGGTCCTTTGGGTTCCATCGTGAAAATCGGTTTCGAAATAACGGAATTCTCAGGGGGCACTTTTTTAACGACAGGTACTTCTTTAATCGCCGTAACCACCTTTTTTTTCGGTGGCAAATAAATCACTTGATCTTCATGTACCGTGTAAGGAGGCAGTAAATGATTTCTTTTTGCAATATCACGATAATCCAATCCATAAATCCATGCGATCGAATAAATGGTTTCTTGGAAAGCCACGATATGTTTGCCACTGGCAGGGATGGGTTCGATGGTACTAATTTCGACAACAGGCGCATAATTTTCTGAGTCGGTACACGCTGTTAGAAAAATAATAAAAAAAAGTAAAAGAATTTTTTTCACGATTTTACCCTATGTTTAACGCTTGTACCCATCCAGAAAGTTGCTCGAACACTTCATAATGTGTGAAATCAAGATGTAACGGTGTAATGGAAATAAATCCGGAACTTACGGCATGAAAATCGGTGCCTGGGCCCGCATCTTCTTCGGGACCCGGTTGGCCAATCCAATAAATTCGCCGGCCACGAGGATCCACTGTCTTAATGGTTGGTTCTGCGATATGTCTTGTGCCTAAACGAGTGACTTGAATGCCGCGTAATTGGGAGACTGGTAAATCAGGTACATTCACATTCAAAATCGTATGTTGTGGAAGTGGATCGTTTTTTAAACGTAAAACCAGTAAACGCGTCACTTCGGCCGCAGTATCATAATGTTGACACTTAGGACCCGCGAGTGAAACGGCGACAGAGGAAATTCCTAAAAACCGACCCTCCATCGCTGCGGCAACGGTGCCAGAATATAATACATCGTCACTTAAATTGGAGCCTTCATTGATGCCAGACACAACCATATCGGGCATTTCTTTCAAAAGACCGGTCAACGCTAAATGCACACAATCCGTTGGTGTGCCATTGACGCTATAAAACCCATTGTCTGCTAAAGTCACGCGCAGAGGATTGACGAGAGACAACGAATTGCTTGCACCAGATCGGTTTCGATCAGGGGCGACGACTGTGATGTCTGCAATTTGCTTTAAATTTTTTGCGAGCGTCGCAAGGCCTGGTGCTAAGAATCCATCATCGTTACTTATCAAAATCTTCATGTTTGTGTTAATCCTTTTCAACCACTTGATAAAATGTCTCGTCCTTTTTTATCATCCCCAAATCATGACGAGCGCGGGATTCTACCGCATCAGTATTTTCTTGCAAAGATCGTATTTGATCTAATAAATCTTCATTTCGTGCTTTTAATTGATTATTTTTTTCAGTTTGCGAAACAAATTTTTTTTTTAAATGCAGCATATTCATGACGCCACCGCTATCAAACCACAATCGATACTGCAGAAATAATAATAGCAGTATCAATAATATCGGCAGAAATTTAAATTCGATAAGGCGCATATTGGACGAATCCTTCGTTCTCTGCATTAATATATAATAAACGATTGTATTTTGCGACCCGATCCGAGCGACAAAGCGAACCCGTTTTAATTTGTCCGGCGTGAGTCCCCACTGCTAAATCAGCAATCGTGGTATCTTCGGACTCGCCAGAACGATGTGAAATAATCGTTCGGTAACCCGCATTTTTGGCCATTTCAATCGCTCTCAGTGTTTCGGTGAGTGTACCAATTTGGTTAAGTTTGATGAGAATTGCATTGGCAATATTTTCGTTGATTCCTTTTTGCAATAATTCAGTATTCGTTACGAATAAATCATCACCCACTAACTGAATTTTTTTGCCCAAACGATCCGTTAAGACGCGCCATCCCGCCCAATCATTTTCAGCCATACCATCTTCGATGCTGATAATAGGGTATCTTTGGGTTAAATCTTCAAGATAATCGGTAAATCCATGTGCATCCAAAATTTTGTTTTCTGCTTGCAATACATATTTGCCATCGCGATAAAATTCATTACTGGCGACATCTAATCCGAGGGCAATGTCGGTGCCCGGCGTTAATCCGGCGAGTGCTATCGCATCACAAATACAATCGAGCGCTTCCGCATGACTTTGTAAATTGGGTGCAAATCCACCTTCATCCCCAACGTTCGTATTTAATTTTTTTTGATGCAATACTTTTTTCAAATGATGAAAAACTTCGGTACCATACCGCACCGCATCCGGAAATGTTTTCGCACCAATCGGCAAAATCATAAATTCTTGAATATCTAAATTATTATCGGCATGCACGCCACCATTAATAATATTCATCATCGGTGTCGGCATTAACCATGTGCTTTTATTGCCGAGATATTGATACAACGGAATTTGTTTTGATAAAGCGGCCGCTTTTGCAGCGGCGAGCGATACGGCGAGAATTGCATTGGCGCCTAAACGAGCTTTATTAGGCGTGCCATCGAGTGCAATCATCGTTTCGTCAATTTTTTGCTGATCACAAACATCAAAGCCGCGAAGTTTGGGAGCAATTTCTTCTATAATTCCCTTCACCGCTTTTTTTACACCTTTTCCTAAATAACGTTTTGGATCTTGATCACGTAATTCTAAAGCTTCACGCGAGCCGGTTGATGCACCGGATGGAGAAATGGCGGAGGCTTTTTCGCCATTATCAAGCGTGACTTCAGCGAAGACAGTTGGATTGCCACGCGAATCTAGTACTTCTAGTGCGTGAATATTTTTAATGTGAGACACAATACACCTCATGAATTTTAAATTTGTAATACCGTTTTCACAAATGGAATGGTGAGTTTACGTTGCGCAGCTAGTGAGATTTTATCAAGTGCATCTAAAGCGGCAAATAAAGTCGACATATGGCGCGGACAATGGTTAAGGATAAATTTCCCCACTTCTTCTGTCAACATCATTCCGCGGCGTTCTGCGCGCATCGTTAATACTTCGAGTTTTTCTTCATCCGTTAATGGTTGCATCTGAAAAACAATTCCCCATACAAGACGCGATACCACATCCGGCAAATGCAAGCCTAGCGATTTGGGAGAGACGTTCGCGGTGACAATTAACCTTGCACCTGAATCGATAATGCGATTATAAAGATGAAAAAAAGCTTCTTCCCACGTTTTTTTCCCTACAATTTTTTGTAAGTCATCAATGCAAACTAACTGTAAATTTTCTAACCCTTCTAAAATTTCAGGCGTTAAATCGTGAATATTGCCGAGCGGGATATAAACGGCGGTTCTTTGTTGTAGGTTCGCTTCATGACAGACGGCTTGCAATAAATGTGTGCAGCCTTGGCCGCCATTTCCGTAAAAATAAATGACTTGCTCACCAATCCCTTCCGCTGCGCTGTTCAGCGCTTTTACCAAATGCGTATTTTTGCCGGGAAAAAAGTTATCGAAGGTGGCGTCATCCTTGAGACTGACTCCCAAGGTTAATTGATTTATCATTTTTTCATTTTTCATTGATATAAAGAACTCTCATGATAACGTTCCATTAAGAAACGTAACCATACCATGATCACAGCAGCGATGGGTAATGCTAATAAAACCCCTAAAAACCCAAATAAACTACCACCGGCTAAAATGGCAAAAATGACAATGACGGGATGTAGGCCGATGCGATCGCCAACCAAATGTGGTGTGACGAAAAAACTATCCACTAATTGGCCAATGAGGAAAAGCAGCCATACAAATAAAACTGGTTGAAAATATCCAAATTGCACGTACGCCGCAATGCTTGCGGTCGTCACTCCCACGACAACCCCAAGATAGGGTACGATACTGATGATGCCTAAAATAATCCCCAGAATGATACCAATATTGAGTCCAACGATGGTTAGTCCGATCGAATAGAAAACCGCGATAAAAAGCATGACCAGCAACTGGCCGCGAAAAAAAGCACCTAGTACTTGATCGCATTCTTTCGATAATCGAATAATCGTCGGCGCATTGGCGCGCGGTAAAAGATTTTTAATGCCTTGTACTAATCGTTCCCAATCGCATAATAAATAAAAAGTGACGACAGGAATAAGGATCAGATTCATGAACCAACTGACGATGAGAAATCCTGAGTGCACGATGGTATTCAAAAAAATGCCAATATAACTTCCGGCGGTCGTCCAGTTTTCTGAAAGAGTTTTTTTAATGAGAGGAACATTAATCAATTGTTCATTACCAAAACGTTCGGTGACATACGGTAGAAAACTTAGCTGAAACCATTCAATCATTCGCGGAATCATTTGAATCAATGTATTCAATTGTTTTTGGATAAGGGGAATGAGTAATAAAATGGTAAGTAACAGCATCAAGGATAACAGCACAAATACGAGTACCACCGCAAAAACGCGAGGAATTCGAAATCGCATCAACCACGTCACGAGCGGATTCACGAGATAAGCCAGTAAAATTCCGATGAAAAAGGGCGTGAGTATTGGCGCCAATAAATAAATCAACACAAAAAAAATGATACCAATACATAAAAAGAAAAAAGACTTATTCCACATCATGAAGGATTCCACTGATAGATCAAAGGTTCGGCGTTAAAATCAATTGTGATAGGCAATAATCTCTGACCTAACGCAATGGCTTCTGTAAAAGAGGCTTCTGTACTTCTCAAACTGACATTTAATAAAATTTCATTGCCAGAAATTTTAGAAATGCCAACCGATGCAACAGGCGTCAAACGGCTTAAATAACGAATGAGTTTGGTAAAATCCGTTTGTTCTGAAATTCCTAGTACGCGCAACCCAATATTTTTTTGAATAGCGTTGGTTGTCACAATACCAAATTTTCCTGAAAGCGTATTGACGGTTTGATCAATGGCTTTTGTTAATACTTCTTTTTCGGAGTTACCGGAAAAACTAAAATCCCAGGATTCTTTTCCTGAAATTAATTTCCATTGCGAGGTCTCCGTGTTGTCTGGATTTTGTTGGATATAGCCAATTAAAACGGTGTTATAGCGTTTGGATGCTTGCATTAATTTGTCGACCGACATGTTCATGATATCAGTGGGTAAAACATCCAGAGGGTTCTTCTCTGGTAACATCAGGGGGATGCCTCGACGGGCTGCGTTTTCTAACAAAATCGTTTGCCAGGGATTAAAATCATTTTGGATAATTTTAATCATATCTGGTTTTTGCGACACAATCCACGCAAATATGGGTGATCGATTTTGTCCCCAGATCGGCGCACTTGCATCTCGTAACCATTGGTTGACACCACTTTTATCAAATCGTAGGTGTAACACATATCGATTTTCTGCGTTAGGGATTTTGGGATATTCATATCCGTATTCTTGCACTAAATTATTCGCAGTCATCAACCGAGAACGGATTTTAGGATTGCGAATAATCTGGTCATTTCCGCTCACTTTAATAAGTACTTCCATCAGGGCTTTTTGCGTCGCAATACTGCGTTCCTCGGAAGATTGGGTTTTCACAGGGATGATACCTTCATATAGCGTGTTCATTTTTAGTGCATTTACTGTACTCGAACCTAAGATTATCCAGCTTAGGAGAACTAGAAATACCTTTTTCATAAATGCCTTTTATCCACCCATGTAAATAAACATTATAAGCAAAATTAAAAATAATAAACATATCAGTGAAAGTTTGTCGATAAAGATACGTTTTTCTTCATGCATATAGATTTTTTTTGATGGATATACTATATTAATCAATGAAGAGGCTTCCTTTTTTTACCCCTCAACCTACGGAGGCAGCATTACTGCTGAGACCTATGCTGATAAAATCTCAACTTATCGCTGAAATCAGTAAAAAATTATCTCATCTCCCAGAGAAAGACATTGCGCTCAGCATTAATGGTATCATCGATCAAATGAGTGATATTTTGAGCAATGGCGGTCGAATTGAGATTCGCGGCTTCGGTAGTTTCAGCTTACATTATCGTCCTCCACGTAAAGCACATAATCCCAAAACCGGTGAAAAATTAATCACCGAGCCCAAATATGCCGTCCATTTCAAGCCCGGCAAAGAATTGCGCGAGCAAGTGAATGCTAGCCGTCATATTCCTCTCAAAGAAACGTTGGGGGATGCGGATGAGGGTGAGGAATAGTTTTCTGTATTTCAAGGTCATGTTTTAAGTAGTTGTGTGTTGACACGGGACTTCTGAAATGAAAGTTAAATTTTTTATCTTATGCTTATTCAGTGCATGTGTGTATGCTGCGGATTCCACGGTAATTAAGCCGCCTACTGTAATACCGATAAGTAGTGATACAGTGAATGTATTACATTTGGCCCAAGGCGCTCAATCAGCATTCGCAACACCAGATTGGTATCCTTGTCCTACCGGAAGTCAGCGGGTTAAATCCAATTTTTTTGAAGATCAAGCGAATGATATGACAATTGTGAGCAATGGGTCTTATTTCTATGTTTGTAAAGAACCTGTAGGCTCAAACGCCGCGTATTATCAATCACTAAAGTCCGCAGCTGGCACATCAACTCCCTGGATTAATTGTCAGCCCCCGAATTCGAGAACCGCAACATCATGCACAACAAAAGAATTAAATCCTCCTTTTGTTCGTTTTATTTTAGAAATTCCACAGGCAGACCGGCAGCGGAACCAGGGCACTGTTCTGACATTCAGAGATGCGGAGCTTTTTTTTGGCTATGGTACCCTGTCTTCAATGGGTAAAACGGTTAAGTCTACCCAGTCGGCAGTTAATTATAATGGAAATGTAATTTCTACATGGCGATACAGTACCAAAGTTCCACCAGATTTTCCGCCGGCCAATTACCAAGTTCCTATGACCTGGCTCATATCCGGTATGGTTGCAACAGATAACCCGGCAACAACAACGGCTCGAGCATACACTTGCGGACGTTTCCAATTTTATATGACGAGGGAGCTTTTTGGTAAAACAGTGACATTTTCGTGTCAAGGTTTTTGGAGATACGACGATCCTACTGCAGTGTATTCTTCCACTAATCCTCTTGTGACAATTAGCGAATAAATCCGTTCTCAAGCAATCGGCAGCGTCACACCCGTCTGGCCGTGATATTTGCCACGTCGATCTTTATCGAGAATGGATAAAACCGCATTTTTATCGAATTATTAATGTACTAATTCACTATTTATGTGCTAGAATAGCGCTATAACTAAATTCATTATATAGTGCTAACATGCAAAATCGTCCTCGAAAATCCAAAATAGGGACTATTGAAAAAATCAACGAAGGGAGTGCGAGTGGTGCAGAAGCCGTAGAGCATCTGAGCCACCAGATTCATTTTGTCCATGATGCGCTTCAGTATTCTAGTGACATAGGTAACGGTACGGAAGGTGCTGAAGGCGCTGAAAATGCCGGTGAAGCAACCGCATTGGGTGAAGCGGTGCATTTGATTCCTATCGTCGCACATTTTATTCGCGGATTAATTTATTGGGATGAGGCCATTCAGGCACTACAGAATCCCAAACAGGAAAACCGCAAACTTAAAATAGCAACGGGTTTGATTGCAGGAGCGATCTCTGTTGGTGCAGGTATAGTGGCGGCATTAGCATTAGCGAGTATAGGTATGCTAGCATCCGCTACCGCTATTGCCCTGTTACCAATTCTCATTCCTAGTGTTATTACAGGTATTTATGCTGCAACTGCAGTCCGCGATGTTTACTTTTATTATGTTAAACGCAAACAAGAACAATCTTTGCAAAACGCAATCCATCAAAATAATGCATACATTATTGCTGTAGAACAAAACGCGACTATTTCTGATCCCGCGATGCAAATAAGACTAAAAGCTGCTTTGGATAACAGAAATATCTTGCAAAAGCAGTTAGCGGTTGTCTCAAGACAACGAAAAATTGCTGGCAATAAGGCAATATTTAGTACAGCAATCATGGTTGGTGTCGGCATATTATCAATGGCGATTTTTGCTACTGGGTTAGGTGCTTTAGTGATGACGGCGGTAGGACTTAGCGCTGTGCTAGGGACTATTGCGGTTCGTTATTTTACAAAAAAAACCCCTCACATCACGGCAGAGACAGAGCCGGTTCCCCATCATGTGGTGCCAGAATTTGAGCCTAATGCAGAGCACGCGCCTGAACCGAATGCCGAGCCTACCCCTGCGCCGCAGCCAGCATTAAACGATGTGCCAGCTAATGCACCGGATATCCGGGATCTACCTCCTGAAGAAGCTAACCCGCCGCTTGCACCACCTTTGCAGTTAAGTGCAGCAGAACAAACCGCTATGAATGCCGCGTTGCACGCGCACGAACATTTTAGTACTGCTACCATTAGTGCTGAGTTACATATGCCTATTCATCGGATCGAGAATGCGCCGCCATCTTCTTTAGAAGAAAAATCCGGCGTTACTGTAACAAAATCGCCCGTTATCATGCATCACGAAGAAGATAAAGAAGGCGAAGGCGAAGAAAAGACTTCGAGATTAAGCAATCGGTAGTGTCACACCCGTCTGGCCCTGATATTTCCCATGTCGATCTTTGTACGATGTCGTGCATTCATCATCGGATTCTAAAAATAACATTTGAGCGACACCTTCGTTCGCATAAATTTTCGCGGGGAGGGGAGTGGTGTTAGAAAATTCCAGTGTGATATGACCTTCCCATTCTGGTTCAAGCGGAGTGACATTCACGATAATGCCGCAGCGCGCGTAGGTTGATTTGCCGACGCAAATCACTAAAACATTACGCGGAATTTTAAAATATTCAATACTACGAGCAAGCGCAAAAGAATTGGGTGGAATAATACAAACATCTGACGTGATATCGACAAAGCTGTTATCACTGAAATTTTTCGGATCGACAATAGCAGAATTGATATTCGTAAAAATTTTAAATTCACTAGCACAACGCACATCATATCCATAACTCGACGTGCCATGCGAAATAATTTTATCCGTACCATTTTTGCGAACTTGATTCGGTTCAAAAGGAGAAATCATGCCATGATTTTCTGCCATTTGACGGATCCATTTATCAGCTTTAATGCTCACGCTTTTTCTCCTTAATCATTTTGTATCACAATGGTTGGGAACTTATCCGCAGTTTTTTCTGAGTTAAATTTATCAACCGTTATCGAAGCAATATCACGATAAATTTTTGCGATCGAACCGTCGGGATTTGCGACCACGGTGGGTGCACCATTATCGGTTTGTTCGCGAATCTGGATATCTAAAGGCAATGCGCCGAGGAAGTCAATATGATATTTTTCAGACAAATGTTTGCCGCCACCTTCGCCGAAAATATGTTCTTCATTGCCGCATTTTCCGCAAACATGATAACTCATGTTTTCGATGACACCTAGAATCGGGACATGGACTTTGCGAAACATTTCTGCGGCACGTTTGGCATCGAGCAGCGCCAAATCTTGTGGAGTCGTCACGATGATTGCGCCATCGACCGGAATTTTTTGCGCGAGGGTCAATTGAATATCCCCTGTGCCGGGCGGAAGATCGATGATTAAATAATCCAAATTATCCCAATGCGTATCATTTAACAGTTGTTGCAGCGCCATGCTAACCATTGGACCACGCCACACCATCGGGGCGTTTTCATCAATTAAATAGCCAATCGACATGGACTGCACACCATGAGCTAAGACTGGCGCCATCATTTTTTTGTCGCGAATGTTCGGGCGTTCTTTTACGCCCAACATCATGGGTTGTGAGGGCCCATAAATATCGGCGTCTAAAATCCCCGAACGGGCGCCTATCTGATGCAGCGCAATGGCGAGATTGACGGCCGTCGTCGATTTGCCTACGCCGCCTTTGCCGGATGCGATGGCAATGATGTTTTTGACATTCGGTAATTTTTGCATGTTAGAGCCCCCCCATCCCAACCTTCCCCCACGAGGGGGGAAGGGGTATTCGATTTGTCAAATCTCAAACGTTTTTTCGAGCTTTTTTTCAACCGCAACGTTTTTTAATTTCACATATTGTGGCAAGCCATTTTTGTAAGGCGGATAATCTTCTCCTTCAATCAATGGTTGCAAATATTCGCGACATTTTTCCGTAATACCAAAACCATCTTCAGTAATATAGTCGCGTGGTAATTCTACTTCGACGTTAGCGACTTTTTCTAATGGGGCTTCACCGATAGTCCAACGATAAGGTTGGTTCGATTCGCGAACGATGATGGGCATAATTGCATTTTTACCAGATAAGGCGAGCTCTACCGCCGCACGGCCTAAGGCATACGATTGGTCGACATCGGTTTTTGATGCAATATGTCTCGCGGCGCGTTGTAAATAATCGGCAAGCGCCCAGTGATATTTGAGTTTGAGTTTATCCTTGATGAGGCTTGCAATCATCGGCGCGACACCACCTAATTGTTTATGACCAAAAGCATCCACTAAACCGGATTCTGATACGAAACTGCCGTCTTGATTACGTAATCCTTCGGATACCACAATGGAGCAGGAGCCATATTTTTTCACGCATTGATCGACGCGCGCTAAGAAAGCGTCGGGATCAAAAGTAATTTCTGGAAATAAAATGATATGTGGCGCATCACCTTCGGTTTCGCGCGCAAGACCACTTGCGGCTGCAATCCATCCAGAATGTCGGCCCATGACTTCTAAAATAAATACTTTAGTCGACGTCATGCACATCGAGGCGACATCAAGGCTTGCTTCGCGGATGGAAACCGCCACGTATTTTGCAACCGATCCAAATCCTGGCGAATTGTCAGTGAAGGGTAGGTCGTTATCAACGGTTTTCGGGATACCGATGCTGGTAATTGGGTAACCTAGCGATTGGCTAATTTGCGAAATTTTATAAGCAGTGTCTTGTGAATCTCCGCCACCATTATAGAAAAAATAGCGAATATTATGCGCAGAAAAGACTTCGATTAAGCGTTCGTACTGCGCGCGATGTTTGTCGATGGCGCCTAGTTTATGCCGGCAGGAACCGAAAGCCCCGGAGGGGGTGTGCCGTAAAGCCGCTATGCTTTCTCTGCTTTCAAAACTCGTATCAATTAAATCTTCCGTGAGCGCGCCAATAATGCCATTCCGTGCGGCAAATAATTTGCCAATTTGTTGGGTATTTTCGCGAGCAGCTTCAATGACACCACAAGCGGTCGCATTAATAACTGCGGTAACCCCGCCTGACTGTGCATAAAGTGCATTGTATTGGGTCATGCAAACTCCGGATGTAAAAAGAAATGAAATGCCGCTGATCTTAGCGGATGGAGGGGGAAAGCGCAATGTTAAAGCGAGTGTTTGTCATGCCAAGAATT